>Ga0307415_100000023_pt1 | contig 64440 bp, 63 predicted proteins | sample DK1Cmetagenome_FD_204524 | JGI IMG/M metagenome (GOLD analysis project Ga0307415, IMG submission 204524) | Maize rhizosphere microbial communities from greenhouse at UC Davis, California, United States - DK15-C-2 | ecosystem: Host-associated > Plants > Roots > Rhizosphere > Soil | place: USA... | reverse complement strand
GTCGGGCAAGGTCGTCGACCGCACGTTCAACGCCGGTACCAAGGTCGACACGGCGACCGTCGACAAGCGCTCGATGCAGTTCCTCTACCGCGACGGTGACGACTTCATCTTCATGGATCTGACCTCTTACGACCAGGTGCCCGTCCCCGAGGCCACCATCGGCGACGCGGCCAGCTACATGCTGCCCGAGACCGAGGTCGTGGTGGCCACGCACGAGGGCACGCCGCTCTACGTCGAGATGCCGACCAGCGTCGTGCTCGAAGTGACCTACACCGAGCCGGGCCTGCAGGGTGACCGGTCCACCGGTGGCACCAAGCCCGCGACCGTCGAGACCGGCGCCACCGTGATGGTGCCCCTGTTCGTCACCACCGGCGACAAGGTCAAGATCGACACTCGCGACGGCCGCTATCTGAGCCGCGCCTGAGTCATGGCGCACCAGCGGCCGGCCTACAACCCCTCCCGGCGTAAGTCCAGACGTCGCGCGCTCGATGTGCTCTATCAGGCCGACCTGCGCGAGATCGCGCCGGCGACGGTCCTGGCCGACACGCTCGCGCGCATGGGTTCCGGCGTACCCGAGCACATGGCGTACGCGGTGGAGGTGGTCGAGGGCGTCGCCAGCCACCTCGACCGCATCGACGAGCTGCTCGCCACCTACGCGGAGGGCTGGACGCTGGACCGCATGCCGGTCGTCGACCGCAACCTGTGCCGGATCGGCGTCTTCGAACTGCTCTACCGCGACGACATCGACGACGCGGTCGCGATCAGCGAGGCGGTCGAACTGGCCGAGGAGCTCTCCACCGACGGCTCGCCGCGGTTCGTCAACGGTCTGCTCGGCCGCATCGCCGAGTACACCCCCCGCTGAGCCGTCCCCTCGAGGGCCGCCACCGGCCGTCGATCATGAGCTTAGGGGCACGAAATCGCGTCGATCATGAACTAAGGTTCATGATCGACGCGAAGGGGGGTGTAGGGGGCGGGCGGGCGGTGGGGTCAGTTGTTGAACATGGCGCGGGGGTCTTCGACCAGGATGCCGTGGTCGTTGAGCCGCTCCACCAGGCCCGTGGGGGAGTCGTCGTACACGATCGCGAGGGCGCGCAGGTCGTCGGCCCGGATCGACAGCACGCGACCGTTGTAGTCCCCGCGGGCCTGTTGGATGGCCCGGGCGTACTTGGCCACGTAGGTCAGGTCGTCGTTGGCGTGGTCGTAGAGCTTCTCCAGATCGAGTACGATCTTGCCGGCCGAGTCGGTGCGGGTCGATCCGCCCTCGGGAAGCAGCTCGGCCACGGGCACCCGGTAGAAGTCGGCCAGCTCGGCCAGCCGGGAAACCGTCACGGCGCGGTCGCCCCGCTCATACGATCCGACGACGACGGCCTTCCAGCGACCCGACGACTTCTCCTCCACACCCTGTAGCGACAGCCCTTGCTGTTGGCGGATGGAGCGCAGCCGTGCGCCGAGCGATTTGGCGTAATCAGAAGCCATCAGACACTCCCCAGTGGCGGGCCTGGGGGCTCTCCCCAGCAATCATTACGGAGCGTGACGGTACTTGCCCCGGCGACACGTGGTCAAGACCCGACGTGGCGTAACGTTTCCAAAGTCACTTTCCGCAGCATGCCTCGATCAAGGTCGACGTCGCATAACTGCCCGCGACGGCCCGTCTAGCCGATTTTCGCTATATAGCCGTTCTATAGCACTGTGGGCATAGGGGTCGCTTTTGCCGGCCGCGTCGTGCGCCGATACCGACACGCCGCCACGCCAGGTCCTGCCCGCCCTTCCCGGCGCGAGCTTGTTAGGGTTTGGGCGTCGCCAGACGTCCTTTAACGACCCGTCCCGTGAGGCGGGGAAGGAGGTCCCCATGGTGTTTCGCGCGCCCGAAAGGCCCGGCCAGGATGCCGGCGCACAGACGGGAAAGCTGATCGTCTCCGGCGCCGACCTCGCGCGCATCGTGGACCGCATCGCGCACCAGATTCTGGAGAAGACCCACGGCGCCCAGGACACGATCCTGCTCGGAATCCCGACCCGGGGCGTGCCGTTGGTCCGTCGCCTCGCCGCGCGCATCCATGCCTTCGAGGGCATCGACGTGCCGGTGGGGGCGCTCGACGTCACCTTGTACCGCGACGATCTGCGCCTGCGCGGCGCCCGGGCGGTCGGACCCACGGACGTTCCGTCCGGCGGTGTGGACGGTCGGCGGGTGGTCCTCGTGGACGACGTGCTCTTCTCCGGTCGCACGATCCGGGCCGCGCTCGACGCGCTGACCGACGTGGGCCGGCCTCGCGTGGTGCAGCTCGCCGTGCTGGTCGACCGTGGCCACCGGGAACTGCCGATCAGGGCCGACTACGTCGGCAAGAACATCCCGACCGCACTCGACGAGACGGTCCGCGTCCTGCTGGCCGAGAACGACGGCATCGATGAGATCCGAATCACAGGAAAGGACGAGGTGTGATGGGACTCGCACCCCGCGGCCTGGGCATCCGCAATCTGCTCTCCGCGGCGGACCTCGACCGGGACGCGGCAATGGCGGTGCTGGACGCCGCGACCGAGATGGCCGCGTTCGCCGGCCGCGAGGTGAAGAAGCTGCCGACGTTGCGCGGCCGGACGGTCGTGAACCTCTTCTACGAGGACTCCACCCGTACCCGCATCTCGTTCGAGGCGGCCGCCAAGCGCCTCTCGGCCGATGTGATCAACTTCTCGGCCAAGGGCTCGAGCGTCTCCAAGGGGGAGAGCCTCAAGGACACCGCGCTGACGCTGCAGGCCATGGGCGCCGACGCGGTGGTGATCCGCCACTCCGCGTCCGGGGCACCGCACCGGCTGGCCCAATGGATCGACGGCGCGGTCATCAACGCCGGCGACGGCATGCATGAGCACCCGACACAGGCGCTGCTCGACGCCTACACGATGCGCAGCCGCAATGGCCGGGTGGAGGGGCTCAAGGTCGTCATCGTGGGCGATGTCCTGCACAGCCGGGTGGCACGGTCCAATGTGTACCTGTTGAACACGCTGGGGGCACACGTCACCCTGGTCGCGCCGCCGACGCTCCTGCCGGTCGGGGTCGAGGCCTGGCCGGCGGATGTCAGCTACGACCTCGACGCCGTGCTGCCGTCGGCCGACGTGGTGATGATGTTGCGGGTGCAGCGGGAGCGGATGGGCGACTCGTTCTTTCCGTCGGAGCGCGAATACGCCCGCCGCTACGGTCTCGATGTCCGTCGGGTACAGGTGCTGCCCTCGCACGGCATCGTCATGCATCCGGGTCCGATGAACCGGGGCATGGAGATCGCGCCGGAGGTGGCCGATTCGGCCCGCTCCACGATCGTGGAACAGGTGCGCAACGGGGTAAGTGTCCGCATGGCCGTGCTCTATCTCATGCTCGGAGGGATGCCGTGACGGCGTATCTGATCAGGGGAGCCCGCATCGTCGGCGGCGAGGCGAAGGACGTGCTGGTCAAGGACGGCGTCATCGCCGAGGTCGGCAAGGTGTCCCTGCGGAGCGCCGAGGTCGTCGACGGCGACGGTCTGGTCCTCCTGCCCGGCCTGGTCGACCTGCACACCCACCTGCGCGAGCCCGGTCGGGAGGACGCCGAGACCGTGGAGTCGGGCTCGCGGGCGGCCGCCCTCGGCGGCTACACCGCCGTGTGCGCGATGGCCAACACGTCCCCGACGGCCGACACCGCCGGCGTGGTGGAGCAGGTCTGGCGGCTGGGCCGGGAGGCCGGGCTGGTCGACGTGCGGCCGGTCGGCGCGGTCACCGTGGGGCTCAGGGGCGAGCACCTGGCGGAGCTGGGCGCGATGGCGGACTCGGCCGCCCGGGTGCGGATCTTCTCCGACGACGGCAACTGCGTCGCCGACCCGCGGCTGATGCGCCGCGCCCTGGAGTACGTCAAGGCGTTCGACGGCGTGATCGCTCAGCACGCGGAGGAGCCCCGCCTGACCGCCGACGGCCAGATGCACGAGGGGATCACGTCGGCGCGGCTGGGCATGCCCGGATGGCCGGCGGTGGCCGAAGAGGCGATCATCGCCCGCGACGTGCTCCTGGCCGAACACGTCGGCGCCCGCCTGCACGTGTGCCACGTCTCGACCGCCGGCGGGGTGGAGATCCTGCGATGGGCCAAACGACGCCTGGCCGGCGGCCCGGGCGTGGTGACGGCCGAGGTGACGCCGCACCACCTGGCGCTGACCGACGAGGTGGTCGACGGATACGACCCGGTGTTCAAGGTGAATCCTCCACTGCGGACCCAGGCCGATGTCGACGCCCTGCGGGCCGCTCTGGTCGAGGGCGTCATCGACGCGGTCGCCACCGACCACGCCCCCCACGCGGTGCAGGACAAGGAATGCGAATGGGCGTACGCCCGGCCCGGCATGCTCGGGCTGGAGACGGCTCTGTCCATCGTGGTGGGTGCGCTCCTGCCGGATCTCGGCTGGGACGGCATCGCCGAACGGATGTCGCGGGCGCCGGCCCGGATCGCCGGTCTGGTCGATCACGGCCGTGACCCCGCGCCGGGTGGCCCGGCCAACCTGATTCTGGTCGACCCGGACGCCCGCTGGACCGTGGATCCGACCGCCCTGGCCAGCCGCAGCCGCAACACCCCGTACGCCGGGATGGACATGCGCGCGCGGGTGGTGGCCACGTTCCTGTACGGGCGGCCGACCGTCCTCGACGGCAAGGCGGTGCTGTGACGAGGCGGCGGGAGGCGATGCTCGTCCTGGAGGACGGGCGCACGTTCCGTGGTGAGGCGTACGGCAGCGTCGGCGAGACGTTCGGCGAGGCCGTCTTCACGACCGCGATGACCGGGTACCAGGAGACGCTGACCGACCCCTCCTACCACCGCCAGGTCGTGATCCAGACGGCCCCGCACATCGGCAACACCGGCGTGAACGGCGAGGACGACGAGTCGACCCGCATCTGGGTGGCCGGCTACGCGGTGCGCGACCCGGCCCGGACCCCGTCGAACTGGCGCTCGACCGGCGCCCTGGAGGACCGGTTGGCGGCCGAGGGGATCGTCGGGATCTGTGGCATCGACACGCGGGCGCTGACCCGGCACCTGCGCGAGCGGGGCGCCATGCGGGTCGGAGTGTCCAGCGTGGAGCGTGACCCGGCCGCCCTGCGCGAGCGGGTGCTGGCCTCGCCCGGCATGCTGGGCGCCGACCTGGCCGGCGAGGTCACGACCCCCCGGGCGTACACGGTCACCCCCGAGGGCGAGAGCCGGTTCACGGTGGCCGCGCTCGATCTCGGCATCAAGCGCAACGTGGCCCGTCGGCTGGCCGCGCGCGGGTTGACGGTGCACATCCTTCCCGCTTCGTCCACCTTGGACCAAGTTCTGGCCGTGGACCCGGACGCGGTGTTCTTCTCGCCCGGCCCGGGCGATCCGGCGACGGCCGACCATCCGGTCGGGCTGGCCCGGGACGTGATGCGGCGGCGGATTCCGCTGTTCGGCATCTGCTTCGGTAGCCAGATCCTCGGCCGGGCGCTCGGCTTCGGTACGTACAAGCTCCGCTACGGGCACCGGGGCATCAACCAGCCGGTGCTGGACCGGGTCACCGGCAAGGTGGAGGTCACCTCACACAACCACGGGTTCGCCGTCGACGCGCCGCTCGAGGGCACCGTCGACACCGAGTTCGGGGCCGTCGAGGTCAGCCATGTCTGCCTCAACGACCAGGTGGTGGAGGGACTGCGCTGCCACGACGTGCCGGCGTTCACGGTCCAGTACCACCCCGAGGCGGCGGCCGGTCCGCACGACGCCGACTACCTCTTCGACCGCTTCGTCGAGCTGCTCGAAGGCGAGGCCATCCATGCCTAGGCGGGAGGATCTGCGCCACGTGCTGGTGATCGGGTCCGGTCCGATCGTGATCGGCCAGGCCTGCGAGTTCGACTACTCGGGCACGCAGGCGTGCCGCGTGCTGCGGGCCGAGGGCCTGCGGGTGTCGCTGGTGAACTCCAACCCGGCGACCATCATGACCGACCCCGAGTTCGCCGACGCGACGTACGTGGAGCCGATCACGCCGGAGTTCGTGGAGAAGATCATCGCCCGGGAACGGCCGGACGCGCTCCTGCCCACGCTCGGCGGCCAGACCGCGCTCAACACCGCGGTGGCGCTGCACGAGGCCGGGGTGCTCGACAAGTACGGCGTGGAACTGATCGGGGCGAACATCGACGCCATCCGCCGGGGCGAGGATCGGCAGCTGTTCAAGGAGATCGTGGCCCGGGCCGGCGGCGAGGTGCCGCGCTCGGCCGTGTGCGGCTCCCTCGACGAGGTACGGGCGGCCGTGGCCGACCTGGGGTTGCCGGTGGTCATCCGCCCGTCGTTCACCATGGGCGGGCTCGGCTCCGGTATGGCCCGCACGAGCGAGACGGTCGACCGCCTGGCCGCGGCCGGACTGGCCGCCTCCCCGGTGCACGAGGTGCTCATCGAGGAGAGCGTGCTCGGCTGGAAGGAGTTCGAGCTGGAGCTGATGCGCGACCGGCACGACAACGTGGTGGTCGTCTGCTCGATCGAGAACGTCGACCCGATGGGTGTCCACACCGGAGACTCCGTCACGGTCGCGCCGGCGATGACGCTGACCGACCGCGAGTACCAGCGGATGCGCAATCTCGGCATCGCCGTGCTGCGCGAGGTCGGGGTGGACACGGGCGGCTGCAACATCCAGTTCGCGGTCCATCCCGGTACCGGCCGGCTGGTCGTCATCGAGATGAACCCGCGGGTGTCCCGCTCGTCGGCGCTGGCCTCCAAGGCCACCGGCTTCCCCATCGCGAAGATCGCCGCCAAGCTCGCCATCGGGTACACGCTGGACGAGATCGCCAACGACATCACCCGGTCCACGCCGGCCGCGTTCGAACCGACGCTGGACTACGTGGTGGTGAAGGTGCCCCGGTTCGCGTTCGAGAAGTTCCCGGCGGCCGACCCCGAGCTGACCACCACCATGAAGTCGGTCGGCGAGGCGATGGCGCTGGGTCGCAACTTCACCGAGGCGCTGAACAAGGCACTGCGTTCGGCCGAGACGGGCACCCCCGGATTCTGGACCGGGCCCGACCCGGAGGGGGCGACCATCGCGTCCACACTGGAGGCGCTGCGCACGCCCCACGACGGGCGCCTGACCACGGTCGAGCGGGCGCTGCGCCTGGGGGCGAGCGTGGCCGAGGTCTGCCAGGCCAGCGGGTACGACGCGTGGTTCGTCGACCAGATCGCGTCCCTTGTGGACCTTCGGGCCGAGCTGGTGTCGGCGCCGGTGCTCGACGGCCCGCTGCTGCGGCGGGCCAAGCGGGCCGGCCTGTCCGACCGGCAGGTCGCCGCGCTACGGGGCGAGCTGGCCGGCGAGGACGGCGTGCGAGCGCTGCGCCACCGGCTGGGGCTGCGGCCGGTGTACAAGACGGTCGACACCTGCGCGGCCGAGTTCGCCGCCGAGACCCCGTACCACTACTCCTCCTACGACGAGGAGACCGAGATCGCTCCGTCGGACCGGCCCAAGGTGGTCATCCTGGGCTCCGGGCCGAACCGCATCGGGCAGGGCATCGAGTTCGACTACTCGTGCGTGCACGCGGTCATGGCGCTGCGCGAGGCCGGCTACGAGACCGTGATGGTCAACTGCAACCCGGAGACGGTGTCGACCGACTACGACACGGCGGACCGGCTGTTCTTCGAGCCGCTGACGTTCGAGGACGTGCTCGAGGTCTGGCACGCCGAGGACTCGGCCGGCCGGGCGGCCGGCGGTCCGGGCGTGGTCGGTGTCATCGTGCAGCTCGGCGGCCAGACCCCGCTCGGGCTGGCCCGGCGGCTCAAGGCGGCCGGTGTGCCGATCGTCGGCACCTCACCGGAGTCGATCCATCTGGCCGAGGACCGCGGGCAGTTCGGCCGGCTGCTGACCGAGGCCGGGCTGCTGGCTCCGCCGTACGGCACGGCCATCTCGTTCGAGCAGGCCAAAGGCATCGCGGACTCCATCGGATACCCGGTGCTCATCCGACCGTCCTATGTGCTCGGTGGGCGGGGCATGGAGATCGTGTACGACGAGACGGCCCTGCGGGCGTACATCACCCGGGCCACCAACATCTCGCCGGAGCACCCCGTCCTGGTCGACCGGTTCCTCGACGACGCGATCGAGATCGACGTGGACGCGCTGGTCGACTCGGCCGGCGAGGTGTACCTCGGCGGCATCATGGAGCACATCGAGGAGGCCGGTATCCACTCCGGCGACTCGGCCTGCGCGCTGCCGCCGATCACGCTCGCCTCGACCGAGGTGGCGAAGATCCGGACCTACACGCGGACGATCGGGCGGCACATCGGCGTGCGCGGGCTGCTCAATGTGCAGTACGCGTTGCAGGGCGACGATCTGTACGTCCTTGAGGCGAATCCGCGGGCGTCCCGGACCGTCCCGTTCGTCTCCAAGGCGACCGCGGTGCCGCTGGCCAAGGCCGCCGCGCGGATCATGCTCGGCGAGACGATCGCCGACCTGCGGGCCGACGGCGTGCTGCCGGCCGCCGGCGACGGGGGCGAGCTGCCCTCCGGCTCTCCGATCGCGGTGAAGGAGGCCGTGCTGCCGTTCAAGCGGTTCCGCACCACCGACGGCAAGGGCGTGGACAGTCTGCTCGGCCCGGAGATGAAGTCGACCGGCGAGGTGATGGGCATCGACATCGCCTTCGGCCACGCCTTCGCGAAGTCCCAGACCGCCGCCTACGGCTCGCTGCCCACGTCGGGCCGGATCTTCGTGACGGTGGCCAACCGGGACAAGCGCGCCATGATCTTCCCGGTCAAGCGCCTGGCCGACCTGGGCTTCGACATCCTCGCCACCGCCGGCACGGCCGAGGTCCTGCGCCGGCACGGCGTCTCGTGCCAGGTCGTCCCGAAGCACTACGAGGGCGGTGGCCGCGACGCCGTGTCGCTGATCGCGTCCGGCGAGGTCGCGCTCGTCATCAACACCCCGCAGGGCAGCGGCGCCCGGATGGACGGGTACGAGATCCGCAGCGCCGCCGTGGGCGCCGACATCCCGTGCGTGACGACGGTGCCGGGCGCCGCCGCCGCGGTCATGGGGATCGAGGCGTTGATCCGGGGCGAGATGTCGGTGCGCCCGCTGCAGGAACTGCACGCGACACTGCGCCCCGAAACCTCGCCGTCGCCAGCTGCCGATTCCCCGCCGGCCGGGCCGCCGCCATGATCGCCACAACTTCCCCGACCTCGTGGTCTCCCGGGGCCTCCGAGGGGACGACTTCCCGGAAGTTGTCACGATCTCGCGCATGGGAACGCTAACCGGACAGAGGGCCGCACAGGGGGAGGTTCGGGGGTGTTGTACGAGCGGGCGATCCGTCCGATCCTGTTCCGCGTCGGCCGCGGTGACGCGGAGGCGGCGCACGACTGGACGCTGCGCCGGCTGGCCGGGCTCGCGCGCCGCCGCCGGGTGCTCGACACGCTGCACCGGATGAACGCCGTCGAGGCCCCGCGCGAGGTGTTCGGCATCCGGTTCCCCAACCCGGTCGGCCTGGCCGCCGGCATGGACAAGAACGGTGTCGCCCTCGACGCCTGGCCGGCACTCGGCTTCGGCTTCGTCGAGGTGGGCACGGTCACCTGGCATGCGCAGCAGGGCAACGATCATCCGCGCGTGTTCCGGCTGCGCGCATCGGAGGCACTGGTCAACCGGATGGGGTTCAACAATGCCGGCGCCCGGGCCCTGGCTCGCCGGCTCGCCGCGCGGGCCCGCCGGCATGGCTCCGCGGTCGGAGACGGCCGGCGTGGGTCCGCGGTCGGAGACGGCCGGCGTGGGTCCGCGGTCGGAGACGGCCAGCATGCCTCCACGGTCGGAGACGGCCGACACGGCTCGGTTCCGCTGGGCATCAGCCTGGGCAAGTCGCGGGTGACGCTGCTGGAAGAGGCGGTGGGCGACTACCTCGCTTCGCTGCGGGTGCTCTATCCGTACGGTGCCTATTTCGCCGTCAATGTCAGCTCGCCCAACACGCCGGGGCTGCGGTCGCTGCAGGACCGGCGCACGCTCGGCGAGCTGCTCGCGGCGCTGAGCGAGGAGGGCCGCGGGCTCGCCGGTGACCGCCCGCCGAAGCCGATGCTGGTCAAGATCGATCCCGACCTGTCCGAGCCGGAGATCGGCGACGTGCTCGACGTCTGCCTGGAGCACGGGGTGGCGGGAGTGATCGCCACCAACACCACCGTGGCGCGGGACGGCGTGGATCCGGCCGACGCGGCGCTGGCGTACGAGACCGGCGGCCTGTCCGGTCGGCCGCTGGCCGAACGCGTCCGCCGGGTCGTGGCGTTCGTGCACCGCCAGACCGCGGGTGAGCTGCCCATCATCGGCGTGGGTGGCGTGCTCGATCCGGACGATGCCGTTCGCCTGGTCGACGCGGGCGCCAGCCTCGTCCAGATCTATACCGGACTGGTCTTCCGCGGGCCGGGCCTGGTGCGCCGTACCGCGCTCGCCCTCCGCGATCACGACGCCGCGTCCTCATGAGCCGCCGGATGATCGCGATGTCCCGGACAATCGTGGAGCCTGGCTGCACGAATGTCCGCGGATCGCGATCACCACACCGGCGATACCAAGATCGGGAGGGTTCCGTGGACACCTTCGGGGCGCGACTGAGGCGGGCGGTCGACGAACGCGGACCGCTCTGCGTAGGTATCGATCCGCATCCGTCGCTTCTGTCGGAATGGGGCATGCCCGACACGCCCGAGGGTCTGGAGCGGTTCTGCCGGACGGCCATCGAGGCGCTGGCCGCCCTCGTACCCGTACTAAAGCCACAATCGGCGTTCTTCGAGCGTTTCGGTTCTGCCGGAATCGGAGTACTTGAGTCGACAATCCGACACTGCCGCGAGGCGGGGGCGCTGGTGCTGCTCGATGTGAAGCGGGGCGACATCGGTTCGACCGCGGCGGCCTACGCGCAGGCCTATCTGGCCCCCGGCGCGCCGCTGCGGGCCGACGCGATCACGGTGCACCCGTACCTGGGTTTCGGCGCCCTGGAGCCGTTTCTCGAGGTCGCACGGGCCAACGGTGGCGGCGTGTTCGTCGTCGCCCTGTCGTCCAACCCCGAGGGCCGTACGGTGCAGCGGGCCCGCGGCGGGGATGGCCGTTCCGTGGCTCAGGCCGTGATCGACGAGGCGGCCCGGTGCAACCAGGGGGCCCAGCCGTTGGGCGACGTCGGGGTCGTCGTGGGGGCCACCACCGGCGGAGCCGGCCAGCGCGGCACGACGGCCGACGGGGGGCTCGATCTTGGTCACCTCAACGGTCCGGTGCTCGCGCCCGGGCTCGGTGCCCAGGGCGCCACCGTGGATGACCTGCGCAAGATCGCCGAAGGGCTCGACGGGGTCATTCTGCCCTCGTCTTCGCGCGAGATCCTGCGCTTCGGACCCGACCCGGCCGATCTTCGTGAAGCCGCTAAACGGTCTTTAGCCGAGTGTCGGAAAGTCCGATAATATACCGTTTTGGCGCAAGAACCTTCGCGCCACGGGAGGCGTTTCACCTCTCGTGCGTTGCCAAACGGCACACTTAGCACTAGTTTTCCCGGCGCTGGAGTACCCAGCTGACCACCTGGGACCTGAGGAGATCTGGTGCCGCTTCCCACGCTCAGCCCCGAACAGCGCGCCGCTGCCCTGGAGAAGGCCGCGGAGATCCGCAAGGCCCGCGCCGAGATCAAGGAACAGCTCAAAGCGGGCAAGACGACGCTCACGAAGGTGCTCGACCGCGCGGAGACCGACGAGGTCGCCGGCAAGCTCAAGGTGTCGGCTGTGCTGCAGTCGATGCCCGGCATCGGCAAAGTACGGGCGACGCAGATCATGGAGAAGCTCAAGATTGCCGAGAGTCGGCGCCTGCGGGGCCTCGGCGATCAGCAGCGGAAGGCACTGCTTGCCGAGTTCGCCACCGGCGGGAAGTAATCGTCGGGTATGAAGGAGCAGTGACCATCGACGACGCGACACGCCCGGGTCGTTCGCTCCTCACCGTCCTCTCCGGCCCCTCCGGGGTGGGTAAGGACAGCGTGATCGAGCTGATCCGGGTCCGCGCGCCGTGGGTGTGGCTGTCGGTCTCGGTCACCACGCGCCGCATGCGCGACTACGAGGTCGACGGCGAGCACTACCACTTCGTGGACCGGTCGGAGTTCGAACGTCTCGCCAGCGCCGGCAACCTGCTGGAGTGGGCGGAGTTCGCGGGCAACCTCTACGGAACCCCCCGGGGCCCGGTCGAGGCCCGGCTGGCCGCCGGTCAGCCCGTGCTCATGAAGATCGACCTTCAGGGCGCCCGCCAGGTCAAGGCCGTGATGCCCGAGGCCCGGCTGGTGTTCCTGGCCCCGCCGAGCTGGGACGAGCTGCGTCGGCGGCTGATCGGCCGCGGCACCGACGACCCCGAGACGATCGCCCACCGGCTGGCCCATGCCCGGGACGAGATGGCCGCCCAGCCCGACTTCGACGTGACGGTCGTCAACCACTTCGTCGAGCAGGCGGTGGACGACCTGCTAGCATTGCTCGGTTCCCATATGACTCACCAGTTGAGTTAATTCCCAACCACACCTCTGAGGATCTCTCCGTGTCCGGAACCGTCGCGAGCCCCGAGGGGATCACGAACCCGCCCATCGACGAGCTGCTTGACAAGACCTCGTCCAAGTACGCCCTGGTGATCTTCGCGGCCAAGCGTGCCCGCCAGATCAACGCGTACTACAGCCAGCTCGGCGAGGGCCTGCTCGAGTACGTGGGGCCGCTGGTGGAGACGACACCCCAGGAGAAGCCGCTCTCGATCGCCCTGCGGGAGATCAACGCCACGCTGCTGACCGCGGAGCCCACCGAGGGATAGGCGTGAGCGCGCCGCGAAGCGAGCGAACCAGAGGGTGACGTCATGGCGCGTGTGATCCTCGGTGTGGCCGGGGGCATCGCCGCGTACAAGGCCTGCGAGCTGCTGCGTCTGTTGACCGAGGACGGTCATGACGTACGGGTCGTGCCCACCGCCGCCGCGCTGCGTTTCGTCGGCGAGCCGACCTGGGCGGCGCTGTCCGGCCATCCCGTCGCCACCGACGTGTGGGACGACGCGCACGCCGTGCCGCATGTCGCCCTCGGACAGTCCGCCGATCTCGTCGTGGTCGCGCCGGCCACCGCCGACCTGTTGGCCCGGGCGGCGCACGGCCTGGCCGACGACCTGCTCACCAACGTCCTGCTGACCGCGCGCTGCCCGGTCGTCCTCGCTCCCGCGATGCACACCGAGATGTGGGAGCATCCCGCCACCGCCGCCAACGTGGCGACCCTGCGGGGCCGGGGTGTCATCGTCCTCGAGCCGGCCGCCGGGCGACTGACGGGCGCCGACTCCGGCAAGGGTCGCCTGCCCGATCCGGAGGAGATCTTCGCCGTCGCCCTACGGGCGTCGCGACGAGGCGATGTCCCCGATCTCGCCGGCCGGCGCGTGGTGGTCACCGCCGGCGGCACGCGCGAGCCCCTCGACCCCGTGCGGTACCTGGGCAACCGGTCCTCGGGCAAGCAGGGCTACGCCTTCGCCCGTACCGCGGTCGCCCGCGGCGCCGAGGTGGTCCTGATCTCGGCGAACGTGGCACTGCCCGATCCGGCCGGCGTCACCCTGGTACGGGTCGGCAGTACCGAGGAGCTGCGCAAGGCGACCCTCGACGCCGCTACCGATGCCGACGTGGTGATCATGGCCGCCGCTCCCGCCGACTTCCGGCCGGCCGAGTACGCCGCCGAGAAGATCAAGAAGACCGACGGCGAGGCTCCGGTGCTGCGCCTGGTGACCAATCCCGACATCGCCGCCGAACTGGGCGAGCGTCCGCACGACGGTCAGGTCCTGGTCGCCTTCGCCGCCGAGACCGGCGACAAGGGCGCCGCGCTGGCCAGCGCGAAGGACAAGCTCGCCCGCAAGGGCGCCGATCTGATCGTCGTCAACGAGGTCGGCGTGGACAAGGTGTTCGGTCAGGAGACCAACGCGATCAGGGTCCTCGGCGCGGACGGGTCGGTCACGGAGCTGGCCGAGGCGCCCAAGGAGGAGATCGCCGACGCGGTCTGGGATCTGGTGACCAACCGTCTACGGCGAGGTTCGGACTAGCGCGGGCGCTCCAGGCGTCAGATACACGCGGTCGAGTGCCAAGGTCTAGACTCGCGCCCAGCGTCGAAACAGCACCTCAGAGCGGAGGCGCGGCGCACTGTCCGACATCAACAATACGTATTCAGGGGAGTACCGTGGCACGCCGCCTTTTCACCTCGGAGTCCGTCACCGAAGGCCACCCGGACAAGATCGCGGATCAGATCAGCGACGGCGTCCTGGACGCGCTCATCGGGGAGGACCCGCGCAGCCGCGTCGCGGTCGAGACTCTCATCACGACGGGGCAGGTCCACGTCGCCGGTGAGGTGACCACGTCGGCGTACGCGGACATCAACACGATCGTGCGCGACACCATCCTCGCCATCGGATACGACTCCTCGAGCAAGGGTTTCGACGGCCGGTCGTGCGGCGTCAACATCGCCATCGGATCCCAGTCGGCCGACATCGCCCAGGGCGTCGACAGCGCGCTGGAGTTGCGCAGCGGCGAGTCGGAGAGCGCGCTCGACGCGCAGGGCGCCGGCGACCAGGGCATGATGTTCGGCTTCGCGTGCTCCGAGACGCCCGAGCTGATGCCGCTGCCGATCGCGCTGGCCCACCGCCTGGCCCGGCGGCTCACGGCCGTACGCAAGGACGGCACCATCCCGTACCTCAGGCCGGACGGCAAGACGCAGGTCACGATCGAGTACGAGGGAACCCGGCCGGTCCGTCTCAACACGGTCGTCGTGTCCAGCCAGCACGCCCCCGACGTCTCGCTGGAAGGCCTGCTCGCGCCGGACGTCCGGGATCACGTCATCGCGCCGGAGATGGAGGGGCTGGGCCTGGACACCGACGACTACCGGCTTCTGGTCAACCCGACCGGACGGTTCGAGATCGGTGGACCCATGGGCGACGCCGGCCTCACCGGACGGAAGATCATTGTGGACACGTACGGCGGTTACGCCCGCCACGGCGGCGGCGCGTTCTCCGGCAAGGATCCGTCCAAGGTGGACCGTTCGGCCGCCTACGCGATGCGGTGGGTGGCGAAGAACGTCGTCGCCGCCGGCCTGGCCGAGCGGTGCGAGGCGCAGGTCGCGTACGCCATCGGCAAGGCGCATCCGGTCAGCCTCTTCGTCGAGACGTTCGGCACGGAGACGGTACCGGTCGAGCGGATCGAGAACGCGATCCGCAAGGTCTTCGACCTGCGCCCGGCCGCCATCATCCGCGATCTGGACCTGCTGCGCCCGATCTACCAGCAGACGGCCGCGTACGGTCACTTCGGTCGGGAGCTGCCCACCTTCACCTGGGAGCGCACCGATCGCGTGGCCGACCTCAAGTCCGCCGCCGGCGCCTGACGTCTTCGTGCCCCTTGGTGTATGCAGGGGCCCCCTACAGTACAAAAAGTGTTTGTAGGGGGCCCCTGCATACACCCACCTGCGCGCCGGCAGCGTGCCCGTCCGGGCGGTCTGGTAGGACTTCGGCGTGAGCACCACGCGACGGGCCAGACCGGCGCGGCAGCCCGCGGGCGACCGCCCGGTGGCCCGCGTGGCCGTCGACGTTTCGCTGCCCCACCTGGACCGGCCGTTCGACTACCTCGTGCCCGAGGACCAGGCCGAGGCGGCGGTGCCCGGATGCCGGGTACGGGTGCGCTTCGCCGGTCGGCTCGTGGACGGCTTTCTGCTCGAGCGGGCCGCGGAGTCCGACCATGAGGGCCGGCTGGCCTTTCTCGAGCGGGTCGTGTCACCGGAGCCGGTGCTCAGCAACGAGATCGCGGGCCTGGCCCGGGCGGTGGCGGACCGGTACGCCGGCACGCTCGCCGACGTGCTCCGCCTGGCCGTGCCGCCCCGCCACGGCCGGGCCGAGACCGCCGGCACGAAACCGCCGGACGACGCCGCGACGCCGGACGACGCCGCGACGCCGGGCGGGGCCGCGACGGCGGGCGGGGCCGCGACGCAGGACGACGCCGCGACGCAGGACGACGCCGCGACGGCGGGCGAGGCCGCGACGCCGGCCGCGGGCGCTGAGGCGCCGTCCGCGGAAGGGTGGGCCGCCTACCCCGCCGGACGGGCGTACCTGAACGCGCTGGCGCGGGGCCGCCCGGCCCGGGTCGTGCTCACCGTGTTGCCGGGCGAGGAGTGGCCACACCGGATCGCGGAGGCGCTGGCCGCCGCCGCGTCGGCCGGGCGGGGCGCGGTCGCGGTCGTGCCCGACGCCCGCGACCTCGACCGGCTCGACGCCGCGGTGACCGCTGCCCTCGGCCCCGGCGTCCATGTGAGCCTGCACGCCGCGCTCGGCCCGGCCGAACGGTACCGGCGGTTCCTGCGGGCCAGCCGGGGCGAGGTCGCGGTGGTGATCGGTACCCGGGCGGCGGTGTTCGCCCCCGTGACCAGGCTCGGGCTCGTCGCGATCTGGGACGACGGCGATGACCTCTACGCCGAGCCGCGCGCCCCGTACCCGCACGCTCTGCAGGTCCTGCTGACCCGGGCCCAGCTCGCCGGGGCCGGCGCGCTGGTCGCCGCGACCGCGCGCAGCGCCGAGGCGCAGCTGCTCGTCGAGACGCGCTGGGCCCGCGAGATGGCGGCCGGGCGGCCGACGGTACGGCGGCGCGCGCCGGCGGTCGCCCCGACCGGCGACGACATCGACCGCGAGCGGGACCCGGCCGCCGTCTCGGCCCGGCTGCCGAGCCTGGCCTGGCGTACGGCCCGGGACGCGCTCGCCGCCGGCGCCCCGGTGCTGGTCCAGGTGCCCCGGCGCGGGTACCTGCCCTCGGTGTCCTGTGTGGAGTGTCATGCCCCTGCCCGGTGCCGCCACTGCGCCGGGCCGCTGGAGCTGCGCTCGGCCCACGCGGTGGCCGCGTGCCGGTGGTGCGGCCGGCCGGCGGCCGACTTCGCCTGCCGCCGGTGCGGCGGTCACCTCCTGCGGGCCGCCGTGGTCGGAGCCCGCCGCACCGCCGAGGAGATGGGCCGAGCCTTTCCCGGCACGCCGGTGCGCACATCCGGGCGGGACGGGGTCCTGGACTCCGTTCCCGGAGAGCCGGCGCTCGTCATCGCCACACCCGGAGCCGAACCCGCGGCCGAGGGCGGCTACGGCGCGGTGCTGCTGGTCGACACATGGGCGCTGCTGACCCGGGCCGACCTGCGGGCCGGCGAGGAAGCCCTGCGGCGCTGGCTCGCCGCGGCGACGCTGGCCCGTCCGGCCCAGCGCGGTGGGCGGGTGGTCATCGTCGGCGACGGCGCGCTGGCCCCGGTGCAGGCGCTGCTGCGCTGGGACCCGGCCACGTTCGCCGCGCGCGAGCTGTCCGAGCGCCGGGAGCTCGGCTTCCCGCCGGCGACCCGCCTGGCCAGCCTGACCGGGCCGCCGGCCGCGCTGACCGACATGATGGCACTCATCTCGCTGCCGGAACCGTCCGATGTGCTCGGTCCGGTGCCGGCCGGCGACGATGAGGAGCGGGTGCTGGTACGGGTCGGATCCCGCGCGGCCGGGGGCGTGCTGGCCGCCGCCCTGCACGCCGCGGCCGCCGTCCGCAGCGCCCGCAAGGCCGAGGGGTCGGTCCGGATCCAGATCGATCCCCGCGACCTCTGGTAGCGACGACCGTGGCAACCATTCGCCACCGTCGCGTCGTTGACCGGACGAGATGAACGCGTTCGAGGAGTACGTCGCCGTCGCGTGGTCGCGACTGCTGCGCTCGGCCTGGTTGCTCACCGGCGACTGGCATCGGGCCGAGGATCTGCTGCAGACCGTGCTCGCGCGGGCGTACCGGCGCTGGCCCCGTATCGCCGGTGGGGCGCCCGATGCCTACCTGCGCTCGATGCTGGCGACCACGTACCTGAGCTGGTGGCGCCGGAGGTGGCGGGGCGAGGTGCCCTCGGCCGACGTACCCGAGGCGTCGGCGCCGGACGAGTACGACGGTGTGGAGATGCGCGCGACGCTCGGCCGCGCCCTGGCCCGGCTGCCGGCCCGCCAGCGGGCGGTGCTGATGTTGCGCTTCCACGGCGACCTCACCGAGGCGGCCACGGCCCGCGCGCTGGGCATAGGCGTCGGGACCGTCAAGTCGTACACGGCCCGCGCGCTGGCCACCCTGCGGGCCGACCCGGCGGTCCGGGCGATGGCGCACCGGCCGGCCGACACCGAGACGGAGGTGGGGGAATGACCCACGACGACCGGCTGATCGACCTGTTCCGCGACGAAGCCACGCCGATCCCGCCGGGGCTGCGCACCCCGCCCATCGCGGCGATCCGCGGGCGGGCCCGCCGCGCCCGGGCCCGCGCGCTGACCCTCGTGACGATCGCGGTGGCCGCGCTCGTCGTGCTCGTCCTCATCGCGCCCCGGCCGTGGCTGGCCGCCGACCCCGCCGAGGAGCCGCCCGGGTCGGCGGGCGTCGGGGTCGGCCTGACCTGGGCGATGGCCAGGGTCTCGGCCGACCAGCGCACGCTGAGCATCGGTGTCGTCCATCCTGAGCCGCCGCCGACCTGCGGCGCCGGCGGCCTGTCGGCCCGGGCCGTCGAGCGGCCCACCTACGTCGCGGTCATCGTGACGTGGTCGGAGTCCGGGATCAGCTGCCGCCACGGTGTGCCCCCGACCATCGTGCCGGTCACGCTTCGCGACCCGCTCGGCGGCCGCGATCTTCTCGACGGGGCCGATGCGCGGGCGCGGCCCCACTTCCCGGCCTCGCTGATACCCGTACCCACTCATCCGGCGGGCCTGATGGCCGAGGAGGCCTTCGCCACCGGCGACGACGGCCCGGCGTTCGTCCGCTCGTACGGCGGCGTGGGCGGCCCCGACGTCTCGTTCCAGGTGACCGGCCAGGTGCCCGACACCGGTGGCGATCGCATCGCGGTGCACGGCCGGGACGCATCGATTCGTTCGTTTCCGGAGCGTGGTCGCGGCCACGGGTACCGGATCGTGTGGTCGGCCGGCTCGTGGTGGGTGGCCATGACCGTGGGGTGGGCTCCGTGGCAGGACGGTACGCGGGCCGAACTGCAGGCCGTCATCGACGGCCTGCGATGGGATTCCAGCTGAATCCCACTCTGGTATGCAAGCGTGATACCGTAGTGGTATGACGATCCAGGTGACGCTGCGCCTGCCGGACGACCTCGTGTCCTTCATGGACGAGGAGGTGGCGGCCCAGCATGCCCGCAGCCGGGCCGACGTGGTCGCCCAGGCCCTGCGGCGCCTGCGCCGCCATCAGGTCGCGGTGGGCGACGCCGAGATCTACGCCCGCACCGAGCCCGACGACGACATGCTGGCGATCATGGAGTACACGGGGTCGCACCCGGTCCGCCTGGACGACTGATGCGTCCCATCCATCTGGTACAACTGGACAAGACGCGACCGGCGGTCGTCCTCACCCGGCCCGCGGTCCGCGAGCGGCTCCGATCGGTGACCGTGGCGCCCATTACGAGCCGCATCCGTGGTCTGTCCATTGAGGTGCGTGTCGGCCAGCGCAACGGCCTCGAGGTCGACAGCGTGATCAATTGCGACAACGTCGCCACGATCGACGCCCGCCTCGTCGGTCGCGCCATCGGTGTCCTCCAACCCGACCAGGAGGACGCCCTGGCCCGGGCGATCGTGATGGCCTTCGATCTCGACCTGGACTGGTAGCTTCGTAGGGCGTGGAGGTCGGCGAGGCGTTCGGGCTGCTGATGACCCCGGCGGGGCGGGACGACCCGTACCCCACGTACCGCGTCCTCCACGAGTATCCGCCGCTGGTCGAACTCACCGGCCTGTTCGCGGTGGCCACCGGTTACGCGGTCATCGACGAGATCCTCCGCGACCCACGCATGCGGGTCTCCGACGCCGAGCTGGTGGCCCGGCTGGCTCCGAACTGGGAGCCGGGGCCGGCCGCGGCGTCGATGTTCCTGTCCATGTTGCAGACCAATCCGCCCGAGCACGCCCGGATGCGTCGGCTGGCGGCGGGGGCGTTCACGGCCCGCCGGGTGTCCGGGCTGCGCGACACCATCACACGGCAGGCGTCCGACCTGGCCGAGTACCTGGCGGCCCTCGCCGGCCCGGTCGACTTCATGGCCGAGTACGCCTATCCGCTTCCGGTCCGCGTCATCTGCGCCCTGCTGGGGCTGCCCATCGCCGACCACCAGTGGATCCGCGAGCGGGCCGAGGCGGTCACCGTCGTGCTCGAGCCCATGCTCGAGCTGTCCACACTGGAGCCGGCCGACGTCGCCGCCCGCGAACTCGAGGTGTACTTCACCGACCAGATCGAGCGGCGCCGGCGCGAGCCGGGCGACGACCTCACCAGCGCGCTCGTCGCGGTGCACGACGCCCCCGGCTCCACGCTGACCCGCGAGGAGCTGCTGGCCAACCTCGTCCTGCTGCTCATCGCCGGCTTCGAGACCACGACCAACCTGCTCGGCAACGGCCTGGTCGTGCTGCTGAACCACCCCGACGCCGCGGCGCGGTTGCGGGAGGACCCGTCACTGGCCGACCGGTACGTGGAGGAGTTGCTGCGCCTCGACTCGCCGGTGCAGCTCACGTCCCGGTGGAGCCGTGAGCCGGTCGAGTTCGCGGGTACCCGGCTGGAGCCGTACTCGGAGGTCATGCTCGTGCTCGGCGCCGGCAACCGCGACGGGCGCCATTTCGCCGAGCCGGACCGGTTCGACCCGGGCCGGGAGCCGAACCAGCCCCTCTCGTTCGGCGCCGGCGCCCACTACTGCCTCGGCGCGGCGCTGGCCCGGCTCGAGGCCCAGGTCGCGTTCCCGATCCTGCTGCGCCGCTTTCCCGACCTGGCCCTGGCCGGTGATCCGGTACGCCGGGACCGGCTGACGTTACGCGGCTACGCCAGCCTGCCGGTGTCGGTCACGGGGACGTCGTGATCACGTCGAGGTTGTGGAACTTCGGTGGTCCGGCGCAGAGGGCGGCCAGCTTGGCCGCCATCTCGCCGGTCTCCGGCTTGTCGCTGTTGGCCATCGCCACCTCGTACGACTCGAACTGCACGATGGTCAGGTAGCGGCGCGGGTTGTCCCGGTCCTGGGTCACGGCCAGCCGGACGAAGCCGGGCGCCTCGCCGGACTCGGTTTCCATCCCGCCCATCAGCTCGGCGATCTCGTCGGCCCGGTCGGTCTCGTACTCGATGATCTGTATGAACGCCATGCCACCACCCTAAGGGCTCGGTGGAGTGATTTGTCCGGATACTCGGGGACCCGGGCGGGTCCGTAGACTTGACGGGTTGCGCCCGCAAGCCGGAGGAGACCTGTGACCGTCCAGCCGATCCGACTCTTCGGCGACCCCGTGCTCCGTACTCCGGCGGATCCCGTCGTCGACTTCGACAAGGAGCTGCGCAAGCTCGTCAAGAATCTGACCGACACGCTGCTCGACGAGGGTGGCGCCGGTCTGGCCGCGCCGCAGATCGGGGTGGGGCTGCGTTTGTTCGCGTTCGACGTGGACGATGTCGTGGGCCACCTCATCAACCCGGAGCTGCACTTCCCGGACGAGGAGGAGCAGGACGGGCCCGAGGGCTGCCTGTCCATCCCGGGCATCTATGTGGACACCAAGCGGCGGATGAACGTGGTGGCCAAGGGCTTCAACGAGTACGGGGAACCGGTCCGGCTGGTCGGCACCGGCACCATGGCCCGCTGCTGCCAGCACGAGACCGACCACCTCGACGGCGTGCTCTTCCTGGACCGCCTCGACGCGGCCGCCCGCAAGGACGCGATGAAGCAGATCCGGGCCGCGTCCTGGTACAACGCCGAGGCGCCGCCCACGGTGAAGGTCAGCCCGCACGGCGGCTCGCTCTTCCTGGGGCGGTAGATAGCTCGTGCGCCTGCTCTTCGCCGGTACGCCGGAGGTGGCGGTCCCCTCGCTGGACGCGATCGCCGCCTCGCGCCACGAGCTCGTGGCCGTCCTGACCCGGCCGGACGCGCCGGCCGGCCGCGGCCGCCACCTGGTGCGCTCCCCGGCCGCCGCCTGGGCCGACGAACGGGGCATCCCGGTGCTCACCCCGGCCCGCCCGCGGGAAGAGTCCTTTATGGATACCCTGGTCGCGCTGGCGCCGGACTGCGTGCCGGTGGTGGCGTACGGGGCGTTGGTCCCGCCGGCCGCGCTGGCCGTACCCCGGCACGGCTGGGTCAACCTGCACTTCTCGCTGCTGCCCGCGTGGCGGGGCGCGGCGCCGGTCCAGCACGCGGTGCTGCACGGCGACGAGCTGACCGGGGCGTCGGTGTTCGAGCTCGAGGAGGGCCTGGACACCGGGCCGGTCTACGCCACGCTGGTCGAGAAGATCGGTCCGCGCGACACCTCGGGCGACCTGCTGGCCCGCCTGGCCCGGTCGGGCGCGGGCCTGCTCGTCACCGTCCTGGACGCCATCGAGTCCGGCACGGCCCGGGCGGTGCCGCAGCCCGCGGACGGCGTATCGCTGGCGCCGAAGATCGCGGCGGCCGACGCCGAGGTGCGCTGGCCCGAGCCCGCCTTCGCGGTGGATCGGCGGGTACGGGCCTGCACGCCCGCGCCCGGCGCCTGGACCACATTCCGCGGAGAACGCGTCAAGCTCGGGCCGGTCACCCCGCTCCCGTCCGGCTCGGCCGAGGTACGCCTGGCTCCCGGCGAGATCCGGGTGGAACGGGACCGGGTTCTCGCCGGTACGGGCACCGACCCGGTCGCGGTCGGTGAGGTCCGCGCGGCCGGAAAGAGACCGATGTCGGCCGTCGACTGGGCGCGCGGCGTACGCATCGCCCCGGGCGAGCGATTCGAATGACTCCTTCGGGTCGTCGATCGAGATCGTCACAACCTCGCGGAGGTTGCGCGGATCTTGGGCATCGCGTGCCCGCCGACGACCTCGGGCACTCCGGCGGTGGGCAATGAGCCCGGGCCGACCGAGTCGCGGGCCGTCGTCGCAGCGGCGGGAGCCCGACCGCCCCGGGGGCCGGGGCGGGCCGCGGGCCGACCCGAGCCGCGCGGTCGACGCGGCGCGGCGCACCGCGTACGAGGCGATCGCCGCCGTGCACCGCGAGGACGCCTACGCCAACATCGTGCTGCCCCGCCTCCTGCGGGAGGGCCGGGTCACCGGCCGGGACGCGGCCCTGGCGACCGAGCTCACGTACGGGACGCTTCGGGCGCGGGGTCAGCTCGACGCCGTCATCGCCAGCGCCGCCGGCCGCGCGGTGGAGCGCATCGACCCACCGGCCCGGGACGCGCTGCGCCTCGGGACGTACCAGCTCCTGCACACCCGGATCCCGCCGCACGCCGCCGTGGCCACCACGGTGGAACTCGTCCGGGCCGTCATGCCGGGCGCGGTCGGGTTCGCCAACGCGGTCCTGCGGCGGGTCTCCGAGCGTGACCTGGACGCCTGGCTGGCCGACGTGGCGCCGGCCCTCGACGCCGACCCGGTCGCTCACCTGGCGGTGGTCTACTCCCATCCTCAGTGGACGGTGCGGGCCTTCCTGGACGCCCTCGGCGGGGACGTGGCGCAGACCGAGGCGGCGCTCGCGGCCGACAACGACCGTCCACTCGTGCACCTGTGTGCCCGCCCCGGACGCATCACGCCGGCCGAGCTGGCCGACCAGTCCGGCGGCCTGGCCGGGGCCTACTCGCCGTACGCGGTCTACCTGCCGGAGGGTGCGCCGGGCGACCTGCCGGCGGTCGCCGGCGGGTCGGCCCACGTACAGGACGAGGGATCACAGCTCGTCGCCGTGGCCACCGCCGGGGCGGCGTTGTCGGGTCCGGACGAGACATGGCTCGACCTGTGCGCCGGTCCGGGCGGCAAGGCCGCCCTGCTCGGCAGCCTCGCCGCCCAGCGCGGCGCCCGGGTCACCGCGGTGGAGGTCGCCGCGCACCGGGCCCGGCTGGTCGAGCGGGCGGTGGCCGGCATGCCGGTCGCCGTGGTCACGGCCGACGGGCGGGAGGTCGGTTCGCACGAGGCGCTGCCCGCGGGTGGCTTCGACCGCGTCCTGGTGGATGCCCCGTGCACCGGTCTGGGTTCGCTGCGCCGCCGGCCGGAGGCGCGCTGGCGCCGGCAGCCGAAGGACCTGCCGCCGCTGACCCGGCTGCAACGGGAGCTGCTCACCGCGGCGCTGCGGGCGGTGCGGCCGGGCGGCGTGGTCGCGTACGCCGTGTGTTCGCCCCACGTGGCCGAGACCCGGGTGACGGTCGCCGAGGTCGCCCGGCGAGTCGGCTCCACGGTGGAGCATCTGGACGCCCGGGCCGCCCTGCCCGGCGATCTACCCGAACTGGGCGACGGTCCGTCGGTGCAGCTCTGGCCGCACCGGCACGGCACCGACGCCATGTTTCTCGCCCTCCTCACCAGGACGACCTGACGAGTCGACCACGTCACGCGGTCCGGGAATTGACTGTCGGTTGTCGCCGGTCCGGTCATGCTGAGGACGTGACGAGTGAGCGCGGTGCCCCGGGGCGTCCGGGTCGCGCGACCGCGAGGATGGTCGCGGCGCTGTTCGGTGCCGTGCTCGGGCTGCTCCTCGCCGGGCCGGCCTGGGCCCGGGAGGACCCGCCCGACGTCACCGGCCTCGCGGCGCCGGACGCGGCGTCGAAGCTCATCGCGTGGAACAAGGGCCTCGCGATCGCCTACGAGCCGCCGCTGGACGTCAACCTCGGCGTCGATCCGGCGCTCGTGGTCGTCGCCCGCGCGGAGTGGCCGCAGGGGACGCTGGCCGTCAGCGCGCGGCCGTTCGTCCGGCTGCACCTCGGCCGATCCGTACCCGATCTCACCGGCCTCACCGCCGATCGGGCCCGCGACGAGGTCGGCCGGGTGGCGATGCGTCTGCTCACCACACCGACCGGCGCCGGGCCCGACTGGACGGTGAGTGTCCAGACGCCGCCGGCCGGCGCCATCGTCGAGTTCGTCGGTGGTACCCGTGTCGTGGACGCCGTCCTGAACGCGCCCCTCGCGCCGACCCCGACGGTCGGACCGACGCTACCCCCGATCGCCCAACCGCCGCCGTCATTGTCCACTGTGGAACTGGTGGTTTACGCCGGCTCGGGTCTGGCCACGGTACTCCTGCTCGTGCTCGGCGGCCTGGCCCTGCGCCGCTCCCTGCGGCGGCGGCCGGATACCCCCCAGGCCGCCGAGCACGTCCAGGTGCGCGGGCACGCGGGCGAGACGATCGGGCCAACGCTGGCCGAGACCGGGCCGGCTCTGTCCGTACGGCTGGTCGGCCGCCACGGTACCGCCACGATCGACGTCGAGGAGGCAGGCCGATGAGTCACGTCACGGTCCGGGCCGTACTGTTCGGCACCGCCGCGCCGGCCGACGCGGTCGCCGGCACGCGCGGTTGGCAGGCGGTCGTCGAGGGACTGGGGCCGGCCCTGTCGGCGCTGTCCCCGGGCGGTCGCGGTGTCGTCGTGAGCGAGCTCGGGTCGGCCCTCGCGGGCACGCTCGAGCTGGACCTCGGCGACACGCTCGTGGCCGGGTGGCGCCGGCACCGGGCCCTGGTCGAGGCGGCCGCGGTGACCCGGGCCGACGCGTCGGCCACCGAGGTCGTCCAGCTGGCCACCCACCGCGTCACGGCGGCCCACCGCCCGTACGTCGAGGTGGTGGTCAACGGCGCGACCATCGCGACGGTCGGATTCGAGGTCGGCCTCACGCTGGACATCGATGCGGTGGTCGCCACGGTCCGCCACGGCCGGCTCGTGGCCGTCCACGGTGGACGGCTCACCGCGACGGCGGCCTTGACCGCGGCCGGGCGGGACATCCTGTCGCGATCCGTCACGCTCGACCCGGCCCTGATCGTGTCCGTCGGCGACGGCATCGCCCTGTTGCCCGACGAGGCGCCCGCCCGCGGCCACGCCGCCGTCCCCGGCGCGACCGCGATGCCCGCCCACTAGCCGGCCGCCGCGGCCACCCCCGATACTCCGTCGATCATGAAGTTACGGGGCCAGAAGCACGTCGATCATGAACCTAGGTTCATGATCAACGCGGTCTGGTGGGGGTCAGGTCGTTGTGCAGGTGACGTTGGTCGGTGCGGCCGCACCGCCGTTCACGATGTAGCCGAAGACGGCGGTCGCGTTCGGGCCGAGCCGGCCGTTCCACGCCTCGGGCGTGACGGTGATCGTGCCCGAGTTCGCGCTGCGGATGCCGCCCCACATGTTGTTGATGCTCTGCCCGGCCGGCAGCGTCAGCGAGACCGACCACCCGTTGGTCGTCGTGGTGCCGGTGTTGAGCACGGTGAACTCGCCCTGATAGCCGGACCCCCACGAGCCGATCGACTTGAAGGTGGCCGTGCACCCGCCCGGCGGCGGCGGCGTGGTGGTGGCCGGCCGGGTGGTGGTGGCCGGCCGGGTCGTGGTGGTGGCCGGCCTCGTGGTCGTGGTGGCCGGCCGGGTCGTGGTGGTCGCCGGCCTCGTGGTCGTGGTGGCCGGCCGGGTCGTGGTGGTCGTGACCGTGGTCGGGATGATCACGCCGCTCTTGGCCTGCATATTGGCGGAGTGCTGCCGGAAGACAGCGTGCTCGGGGCAGCCGAAGCCGCTGTCGAAGCCGCCGCAGCTGGAGGTGGCCGGGAACCACCAGAACGCGTCGCCGTCGCCGCCACTGGTCTCCATCTCGGCGTACATCTCCTGCCACCACTGGGTCTTGTTGTCGTGGGCGTTCCACTCGCCGAGCACGAACGGCTTGCCGACGACGGTGTGGGCGTCGGAGATCCAGCGCCGCAGCAGGGCCCGGGCCGAGGTGAAGTTGAGGCCGGCCCACCCCTCCGTCGGGTACATGTGGCCGGAGGCGTAGTCGATGAACGGGGACTGGTGGATGAACACGAACGGGTTGCCGGCGTCGCCCCCGTACCCGTAGGAGGTCTGCTGGCCCTCCAGGCCGGTGCCGACGAGGTGGTTGGGGTCGAGGCTCTTGACGAACTGGCCCATCTCGTCGATCCAGGCCCGCAGCGTGGTGCCGGTGGTGTTCTCGTTCGGTGTCGCGTCCTGGTACCGCGGCTCGTTCATCAGTTCCCAGGCCAGCACCGTGGGGTCGTTGATCCAGCGGACCCCGGTGAAGAAGTTCGTGCGCGACAGCGCGTACTGGACGTAGTTCCGGTACTGGGTGAAGCACCCCGGGCACTGCTGACGGTTGAAGAAGCGCCAGCGGTTGGCCTGGCCAGCCGGCAGGCCCTCCCATTGCAGGCGCTTGTCGATGCCCCCGTACGCCTCCCAGTAGTTCTCGAACACCGGGATCAGCCGGATGAAGTGGTCCTTGGCCGACTTCATGATGTAGTCGAAGAGGATGAACTCCTCCTCGGTGTAGACGCCCTCCTGCGCCTCGAAGCCCTGCCAGTCCTCGTGGCTGAACATCCACAGCCGCAGCACGGTGACGCCGTCGGCCTGCAGGCGGGCCATGTGCGCGTCGATGCGGGGCTTGTCCACGTACTGCTCGCCGGGCAGCCAGTCGAAGCCGAACGTGAACACGTCGTAGGTGTTCGTGCCGGCGAAGTAGAACGCGCGGCCGTCCAGACAGAACCGGATGCCGCAGCGGGTGACGAAGCTGTCGCGGGCGTCGGCGGCCTGGGCGATCGGCGAGGCCAGCACCGCGACCACGGTGGCGCACGCCAGCACGAAGGACGTCAGTGCGGCGACGAAGACGGAGCGGCGGGGGACAGGCATGAGGAGCCTCCGGGGGGACGACAGCGCTCGATGGAAGCGCTCCCACGAAGCGTACGGCCCAATGGTTGACCGGTAAAGTAGGTCGCCCCATCCGTAGACTGACCGACGTGAACATGGTTGTGGCGCCCAGCCTTCTCGCGGCCGATTTCGCCCGTCTCGCCGACGACGCCCGCGCCGTCGAGGGGGAGGCGGACTGGCTGCACGTCGACGTCATGGACTACCACTTCGTCCCGAATCTCACGATCGGATTGCCGGTGGTGCAGAGCCTGCGGGCGGCCACCGCCCTGCCGCTGGACTGCCACCTCATGATCGAGAACCCCTGGCGCTGGGCCATGGCGTACGCCGAGGCGGGCGCCCACACCGTGACGTTCCACGCCGAGGCGGCCGACGATCCGGTGGCCCTGGCCAAGGATCTGCGGGCGGCCGGGACGCGGGTGGGTCTGGCGGTCGACCGGGACACGCCGGTCGAGCCGTACCTGGAGATCCTGCCCCACTTCGACCTGCTCCTGGTCATGACGATCAAGGCGGGATTCGGCGGCCAGGAGTTCCTGCCCGACATGCTGCCCAAGGTCCGCGCCGCCCGGCGGCACGCCGAGGCCGGTCACCTCGAGCTGCGCATCGAGGTCGACGGCGGCATCGACGAGGACACGATCGCCGACGCGATGGACGCCGGGGCCGATACGTTCGTGGCCGGGACGGCGGTGTACGGGTCCGGAGATCCGGCCGAGGCGGTACGCCGGCTGCGCCGCGCCGCACGGCGGGAGTCGGGGTGATCGACGACCAACGTCCCGAGTGCATTCTCGTCGTCGACGACGACGTGGACATCGCCCGGTTCATCACCATCGAGTTGGGCATCGTGGGCTTCGACACGCTGGTCGCCCACGACGGTCATACCGCGCTCGAGCTGATCGCGAGCCACCGGCCGGACCTGGTGGTCCTCGACGTGATGATGCCGATCATCGACGGTTTCGAGGTGACCAAGCGGATCCGGGCCGACGCCATGACGTCGGCCCTACCGATCATCCTGCTGACCGCGAAGGGCCAGACCCCGGACAAGGTCGTCGGCCTGTCCGCCGGCGCCGACGACTACATGGTCAAGCCGTTCGACACGCTCGAACTGGTGGCCCGCGTCCGCTCGACGCTGCGCCGTAGCCAGGAGAGCCGGCAGATCTCACCGTTGACCGGTCTGCCGGGCAACAGCCGGATCCTGCGCGAGATCGCCGACCGGCTGCGGGCCCAGGCCGACTTCGCCGTCTGCTACTGCGACATCGACGGGTTCAAGGCAGTCAATGACGCGTACGGCTTCGCCCGGGGCGACGAGTTCATCATCGCCCTGGCCCGGAAGCTGCAGGACGCGGTGACCGGCATCGGGGCGCCGCCGGCCTTCCTCGGCCACGTCGGCGGCGACGATTTCGTGGTGATCTGCAGCCAACACCAGGTGCGGCCGCTGACCGAGCAGGCGGTGGCCGAGTTCGAGGCCGCGGCCGACGAGCTGTACGACCCGGAGGACCGCGCCCGCGGGTACCTGCGCGTGCGCAGCCGGACCGAGGGCATGCGCGACGTCGGGCCGGTCACGGTGTCGATCGGCGTCGCGCTGTCGGCCCGGCGCCGGTACGGCGACCCGCGCGAGCTGATCGCGGTGGCCAGCGAGATGAAGTCCGTCGCGAAGGGCCAGCCCGGCTCGTTCGTCGCCTTCGACCGCCGCAGCGGCCCCTGACCGTCGGCCCCCACTCGTCGGCACCGCCCTCTCGGGCCTGCCCACGATCCCCGCGATCATGGACTAGGGGACGCACAATGGCGTCGATCATGGACCTAAGTCCATGATCGGCGCAAATGGGGCGGGGCGACGTTGGGGGCGGGCGATGGTGTCGGGGCGCGAGGGGCGCTCGAGTCGCGTGTGAGGCAGGTCCTACGCGGACGCCGGTCGCCCGTGTCACACTCGGTGCATACCCACCAGCGCGCTGGCGGGACTCGGTGCAAATCCGAACCGGCGGTGAACGGACCGGCAGGTCCGCAAGCCCGCGACCCGGTGGCAGCCAGCTACCGGTGGATCCGGTGTGACTCCGGAGCCGACGGTGACAGTCCGGATGGGAGACAGCGCGCGGTCGTTGCGGGTCACGCGCTGCGTGACGCCCGCACCTCCGCCGACCTTCCACGCCTCGCGCGCTGTCCATAGCGCGACACCCAGCGCGGACGACAGGACCGGCGAGGCGGAGGAGGGGCGGGACCGTGACGGACCGGGACGGCCGGGCGGCCGTGGAGGACCGGGCGATGCGGCGGGCCATCGACCTCGCCGCCAACGGCCTGGGCACGACCAGCCCGAACCCGGTCGTCGGGTGCGTCATCCTGGACACCTCGGGCGCCATCGTGGGCGAGGGCTTCCATGCGTACGCCGGCGGGCCGCACGCCGAGGTCCGGGCGCTGGCCGCGGCCGGCGAGCGGGCCCGGGGCGGCACGGCCATCGTCACGCTCGAGCCGTGCAACCACACCGGACGCACCGGCCCGTGCAGTCAGGCCCTCGTCTCGGCCGGCGTGTTGCGCGTCGTCGCCGCGGTGCCGGACCCGAACCCGGCGGCGCGCGGCGGTGCCGAGGAGCTCCGGGCGGCCGGCATCGAGGTGGAGCTGGGCCTGCGCTCGGGCGAGGCGTACGCCGGCAACGTGGGCTGGCTGACGTCGACCCGCCGGGCCGCGGCCGGCGACCCTCGCCCGTACGTGATCTGGAAGTTCGCCGCTACATTGGACGGTCGCTCGGCCGCCGAGGACGGCACCAGCCAGTGGATCACGTCGCCGGACGCCCGGGCCGACGTCCAGCAGTTGCGGTCCACGGTGGACGCCATCATCGTCGGGGTCGGCACGATCCTGGCCGACGACCCGCACCTGACCGCGCGGCCCGAGGCGGGAGCGCTGGCCAACCGGCAGCCGCTGCGCGTCATCGTCGACTCCTCCGGTCGTACGCCGATCCAGGCCAGGGTCCGCGACGGGGCCGCCCGGACCTGGATCGCCACCGCGGCCGAGGTCGGATCCGGTGGGGATGGTCGGGTCGACCTGCGGCAGCTGGCCCGGCGACTGTTCGACCGCGGTTGCCGGATGGTGCTACTGGAGGGCGGACCGACGCTGGCCGGCGGCTTCCTGCGCGAGGGCCTGGTCGACCAGATGGTCGGCTACCTGGCGCCGAAGCTGCTCGGCGCCGGCCCGGCCGCCCTCGCCTCGGCCGGCATCGGCACCATCGCCGAGGCGCTCGACGTGGAACTGCTCGAGGTGCGGCGGGTCGGTCCCGACCTGCGCATCACGGCCCTGCCCAAGGGCCACTGAGGGGAAGAGGTCCGATGTTCACCGGCATCGTGGAGGAGCTGGGCCAGGTCATCCGGCTCGACTGGTACGGCGACGGCGCCGTCCTGGCCGTGCGCGGCCCGCGGGTGACCGGCGACGCCGAGGCCGGCGCGTCGATCGCCGTCAACGGCGTCTGCCTGACCGTCGTCGACCTTGACGGCGACGTGTTCAGCGCCGACGTGATGAAGGAGACGCTGGACCGCACGACCCTGGGCGGGCTCGGTCCGGGCGATCCGGTGAACCTGGAGCGGGCGGCCACGCCGGCGACCCGGCTGGGCGGGCACCTCGTGCAGGGCCACGTGGACGGCGTCGGCCGGGTGCTGTCGCGGAAGGCGGGCGAGCGGTGGGACGACGTGGCCTTCGCCGCCGCGCCGGAGCTGACCCGGTACATCGTCGAGAAGGGATCGATCTGTGTGGACGGTGTGTCGCTGACGGTCGTCGCGGTCGACGACGGCTCGTTCGCGGTGAGCCTGATCCCGACGACTCTGGCCGTGACGACGTTGGGCCGCCTGGAGGTCGGCGCTCTGGTCAACCTGGAGGTCGATGTGATCGCCAAGTATGTGGAGAAGTTGGTGTCGCATGAGTGACTTTTGGACCATCGAGGAGGCGGTCAAGGAGTTCGCCGCCGGGCGGCCGGTCGTGGTCGTCGATGACGAGGACCGGGAGAACGAGGGCGACTTGATCTTCGCGGCCGAGAAAGCCTCGACCGAGCTGATGGCGTTCATGGTCCGCCACACGTCCGGGTTCGTCTGCGCTCCCCTCACGGAAGAGGACGCCGACCGGCTCGAGCTGCCCCCGATGTACGCGACCAACCAGGACCGGCGCGGCACGGCGTACACGGTGACGGTCGACGCGCGGGAGGGCATCACCACCGGCATCTCGGCCGCCGAACGCGCGCACACGGTGCGCCTGCTGGCCGACCCGGCGACCGGGCCGGCCGACCTGTCCCGCCCGGGCCACGTGGTGCCACTGCGGGCCAAGGCCGGCGGCGTGCTGCGCCGTCCGGGTCACACCGAGGCGGCGATCGACCTGGCCCGCATGGCCGGCCTGCACCCGGCCAGCGTGCTGTGCGAGCTGGTCAACGACGACGGCACGATGATGCGGCTGCCGGACCTGAACCGGTTCGCGGCCGAGCACGGGCTGGCGTTGATCACGATCGCCGACCTCATCGCGTTCCGACTGCGCACCGAGCGGCAGGTCGAACGGGTCGCCGAGGCCCGCATCCCCACCGAGCACGGCGAGTTCCTCGCGGTCGGGTACCGGGCGCTGGCCACCGGGGCCGAGCACATCGCGCTCGTCTACGGCGACATCGGCGACGGCGAGGGTGTCCTCGTGCGGGTCCACTCCGAGTGCCTGACCGGCGACGTGTTCACCTCGCTGCGCTGCGACTGCGGGCCCCAGTTGCAGGCGGCGCTGCGCCGGGTCGCCGAGGAGGGCCGCGGGGTCGTGCTCTACATCCGCGGGCACGAGGGGCGAGGCATCGGCCTGCTGCACAAGCTGCAGGCGTACCAGTTGCAGGACCAGGGGCGCGACACGGTCGACGCCAATCTCGAGCTGGGACTGCCGGCCGACGCCCGCGACTACGGCACCGGGGCGCAGATCCTGGTCGACCTGGGCATCCGCACCATGCGGCTGCTGACCAACAACCCGGCCAAGCGGGCCGGGCTGGAGGGGTACGGGCTGGCCGTCATCGGCCGCGAGTCGCTGCCGGTGCGCGCCCACCCGGAGAACGTGCGGTACCTGCGCACCAAGCGCGACCGGATGGGTCACCTGCTCGACGGCCTGGACCAGGTCGCGGAAGGGCTCGCGTGATGTCCGGGCAGGGGCAGCCGGATCTGTCCACTGTGGATGCCGGCGGGCTGAGTCTGGGCATCGTGGCCAGCCGGTGGCACGCCGCGCTGGTCGACCACATGCTGGAACGGGCCCAGGCCGCGGCCAAGGCGTGCGGCGTCGACGACGTCGCCGTGGTCCGGGTGGCCGGGTCGGTGGAGCTTCCGGTGCTGGCCCAGGCGCTGGCCCGCCGCCATGACGCGGTCGTCGCCCTCGGGGTGGTGGTGCGCGGAGCCACGGCTCACTTCGACTACGTGTGCCAGGCGGTCACCGAGGGCCTGACCCGGGTCGCCCTGGACGCCGGGAAGCCGGTGGCCCACGGCGTGCTCACCGTCAACGACCTGGAGCAGGCGCGCGACCGCGCCGGTCTGGCCGACTCGGCCGAGGACAAGGGCTGGTCGGCGACGGTCGCCGCCCTCGATGCGGCCGTTGCTCTGCGTACGCTCGACCGGTAAACCTTCAGGCCGGGTTGCGCGTCAACTCCGACGTGACACCGGGACTGGTCGACGTACGGATCGGGAGGGCCGTGACGTACGTGCCCGCCGACGAGCGCGCCACCACGACGTGGACGGCCGACGAGGCCGTTTCGTACCTGTTCGCGTCCCAATACCGGCCCCTGGTGCGCCTGGCCGTCCTCCTCGTGCGCGACGACGGGGTGGCCGAGGAGCTCGTCCAGGACATCTTCGTCGCCATGCACCAGCGGTGGGGACGCCTGCGCGATCCCGACAAGGCGGTCGCGTACCTGCGACAGAGCGTGGTCAATCGGGCCCGCTCGGCGCTTCGTCACCGCACCGTGGTCGACCGGTTCATGCGCCGCCAGGGGCCGCCGGCGACGGCGCCCAGCGCGGACGTGGGCGTGCTGGACGCGGAGACCAACGCCGAGGTGATGGCGCTGGTGCGCTCGCTTCCGGCCCGGCAGCGGGAGGCGCTGGTGCTGCGCTACTACGGCGACCTGTCCGAGGCGGAGATCGCGGAGACGATGGGCGTGAGCCAGGGCGCGGTGAAGAGCCACACCTCGCGGGGCCTGGCCGCCCTGCGCCGGATGATGGAGTCGCGGTCATGAACCCCGAAGAGCTGCTCCGCCAGGCGTTCGAGGCGCGCGCCGGCCGGGTCGAGGTGGCGCCGGACGCGCTCGGCACGATCCGCCGACGCATCACCGGCGCCCGCCCGCGCCGGCGGGCGCTGACCATCGGCCTGGCCTCGCTGGCCACCACGGCCGCGGCGGTGGCGGCGACGGTCGCGCTCGCCCTGCCCCGCGATGTCGCGATGCCTCCGGGCGCGACGACCGACGGCACGCCCACGCAGACCGCGACGCCGAGCCCGACCCCGACCGGCGTGGCGACCCGGGTGCCGGTCTACTACCGGGCCGCGAAGGGCAACCGCCTCTACCGCGAGTTCCACTCGGTGACCCTGCCGGCCGACGGCCTCGAGGACCGCGTCCGCGCCGCCGTCGGTCTGATGCTGCGCGGCGCGCCGGCCGACCCCGACTACACCGCCTCGTGGCCCCGGGACAGCTCGGTCCGCTCGGTCCGGCTCGACGGCGCGGTCGTCGTCGTCGACCTGGCCGGAGTGTCCGGCAACGACGTCGGTGCCGCGGCGGCGACCGCCTCGGTGCAGCAGCTCGTGTGGACGGTGACCGCCGTGACCGCGGACTGGGACCTCAACCGGCCGGCCGGCGACCGGGTCAACGTCACCGGCGTGCGCCTGCTGGTCGACGGCCGGCGGGCGGCCCGGCTCTGGGGGCAGGTCGACGTCTCCGGCGACCTGGTGCGGGCCGACGCCGACCGGACGCTCGGGCTCGTCTGGCTGATCTCGCCTCAGCACGGCGACACGGTCAACCAGGAGTTCACCGTGCACATCGCCGGAAAGGTACCCGAGTCCAACGTGATCCTGCGCGTGCTCACCCCGACCGGCGGGATCGTGAAGTCGGAACTGGTCACGCTCGGCGAGGGCTCGCTGACCCGCCCCGAGGCCCACGTGCGGCTCACCCTGGCGCCGGGCGGCTACACGATCGAGGCGTACTACGAGTCGCCGGACGACGACAGCGTCCAGGCGCTCGACGACCACGCCATCACGGTCCGCTGACTCATTCCCGGGCCGGCCCCGGCTCCCTGGTCGAGCCCCGGGCGATCTCCGCCGCCGCGCGGGCCAGCTCGGCCGCCGTGGCCTGGGCCGGATCCGCCGGCGGTGGCGCCTTCTCCTTCAGCACATCGGACTGCTCCCGCAGTACGTCGGACTGTCCCCGCAGCGCGTCGCGGATGTCGGTCAGCAGGCGCACCTCCTCGCTCGGCGCCTGCGGCTCGGGTTCCTTGCCCTCCTTGCGCCGTTGGGCGAGCTTGTTCATCGGGAGTACCACGAAGAAGTAGAGCACGGCCGCGGTGAGGACGAACGTGATCATCGCGTTGAGGAACCGGGCCCAGAGGAACCGCTGGCCGCCGATCTCCCAGAAGCCGGACTCGTCGCCGATGCCGCCGCCGGGCATTTTGATCAGCGGCTCGATGAATGACGTGGTGAACGCCGTCACCAGCGCGGTGAACGCGGCGCCGATCACGATGCCGACCGCGAGGTCGACCACGTTGCCGCGCATGATGAAGTCCTTGAAGCCCTGCAGCGTCTTGAGCATCGCTCCTCCGGGGGGTGTGGATGACCGCTCGTTCCTGACCTTAGAAGTGCGGTACCCGTTTGGGGAGATCACGATCGGCTGACACAATCTGCAGGCGTGAAGACCTTCGAGGAGCTGTGGGACGAGCTGGCCGCCAAGGCGGCGCAGGGCGCGCCCGGCTCCCGTACGGTCGAATTGCTGGCCCAGGGCGTGCACGCGGTCGGCAAGAAGGTCGTCGAGGAGGCGGCCGAGGCGTGGATGGCCGCCGAGCACGAGGGCGACGAGCGCGCGGCCGAGGAGATCGCCCAGCTGCTGTACCACGCGCAGGTGCTGATGCTGGCCAAGGGCCTGGACCTCAAGGACGTGTACCGACATCTGTGACCCGTTGAGACCGTTGGCCGTCACAGAGATCGGGGAACATCAGTTGCTACGCGTCGCCGTACCGAACAAGGGCGCTCTGGCCCTCGCCGCCGTCGAGATGCTGCGCGAGGCCGGCTACCGCCAGCGCACCGACGACAAGGATCTGGCCTGTCTCGACGCCGGCAACGACGTCGAGTTCTTCTACCTGCGACCGCGGGACATCGCCACCTACGTCGCCTCCGGCGAGCTCGACCTCGGCGTCACCGGGCGGGACCTGCTGGTCGATTCGGCCGTGGCCGCCGACGAGGTGCTCGACCTGGACTTCGGCCGGTCGGCGTTCCGGTTCGCGGCCGCGCCGGGGCGGTTCGCCTTGGCGACCGACCTCGCCGGCGCGCGCATCGCGACCTCGTACCCGGGCGTGGTGGCCGGGTTCCTGGCGGCCCATTCCATCCAGGCCGAAGTGATCCGCCTGGACGGGGCCGTGGAGAACGCGGTCAGCCTCGGCCTGGCCGACGTGATCGGCGACGTCGTCGACACCGGCGGCACGCTGCGCAAGGCCGGCCTCGAGCCGGTCGGCGACGTCGTGCTGCGGTCGACCGCCGTGCTCATCCGGGCCAGCGGCGCACCGGGCAACGGGGCCGTCGACCAGGTGGTCCGGCGGCTGCAGGGCGTGCTCGTCGCGCGACGCTACGTGATGCTCGCGTACGACTGCCGGGTCGACCGGCTCGACGAGGCGGTCGCGCTCACCCCCGGCATCGAGTCGCCGACGATCTCGCCGCTGCACCGGGAGGGCTGGGTCGCCGTGCAGGCCATGGTGCTGCGCACCGAGGTACACAAGATCATGGACGAGCTGTACGACGTGGGAGCCCGGGCGATTCTCGTCACCGACATCCACGCGTGCCGGCTGTGATGTCCCCGCCCCCCAGCCCTTCGGGCCCACCCCCCTTGAGTGCCAGACTCGGAACCATGACTGTACGGCCGCGCCGCATCCGTCGGGTCTGCTGGATCCTCGCCCCGGTGGTGGTGGTGTTCTCCGCCGTACTCGCCTGGGCGCTCGGTGGGCAGCCGGCCGACATCGGCGGGAGCGGCGGCGGCGCCTTCGAAACCGGCGACCAGATCGCGATGGTGGGCCTCGGCCTGCTGGCCGCCGGTGGCATCCTCCTGCTGGCCCGACCCCGGGTCACCGCCGACGAGCGGCACGTGGCGATCCAGAACATCCTGGGCGGGTACGACCTGCCGTGGGAGGTCGTGCGGGAGGTCCGGTTCGAGCGGGGCAGCCCCTGGGCCACCCTCGAGCTGGAGGACGACGACGTGGTCGCCGTTATGGCCATCCAGGCCGCGGACAAGGAGCACGCCGTCGTCGCCGTCACGGCCCTGCGCGACCTCCTGGCCGCCTCCCGGTCGCGCCGGCCCTGACGCTTCGCCGACGCCGCCCCTTCCCACGCGATCATGAAGTTAACGTCATGATCGGCGCTTCTGATTGCCGGAAACCTCATGATCGCGGCGAATGACGCCTTGATCGACCCGGATTGTGGGTCACTTCCGGTGACGCTGACGGCCGATTTCGTAGCAACATGTGACCCACAAGCGATGACGTTGCGTCTCTGGCACCAGGCACGCCCGACACATGTGCTTCGTGGTGTCGTCGGAGGTGGTCCAGCCCATTCAAGATCTCCACGATCATGGAGTACGGGCCGCCCAACGCCGCCGATCAGCCCTTAGGTCCATGATCGGCGCGGTGGCGGGCAGCCGAGCGTGCGCAGTTCGGCCTCACCCTCGGCCTCACGGCCGGGTAGCAGGAGCAGGGTGCAGGCGCGTTCGAACCGCGCGCCGAGTCGTTCCCAGCGGCGCAGTGCCTCGGCGATGTCCTGGACGTCCTGGCGGAGGCGTCCCCGGGCACGCAGCAGGCCGGCGGCCGCCCATTGGTGTTCGGATGCCAGGGGCTCGGTACGAGCGAGGTGTTCCGCCGCGCCCGGGAGGCCGGCGACCACGGCGAGTTCGGCCCCGGCGGCGCGCGCGTACCCCTCCCACCAGCGCTCCACAAAGGCGGCCTCGGTCCGCCCGACCAGGGTGGCGGCCTGGCGGTCGTCGCCCGTGTGGGTCGCGATCCGGGCCTCCACGAACGCCGTGATGGCTTCCAGGTCGGGACAGCCGGACGGGTCGTCGCAGCCGGCGACGGTGAGCGCCCGGGAGCGCCACCGCTCGTACCGACCGTCGTCGCGCAGCCCGTGGACGAGCGCCGCGGCGAGAAGGGCGGACGACATCCAGGCCGTGGCGGTTGAGCCGTCGCGCACCCAGTGGTCCCACAGGGTCTGTCCGGCGTCGCTCGCCTCGTCGAACTGCCCGGACAGGGCGAGTATCCGGACGAGCTTCGGTGCCGACAGGTAGGGGTGGCCGCCGATCGGGTCGTGTCGGTTCGCCTGTTGCACGGCGGTGCGCGCGGCCGGCAGGTCACCGGCGGCCACCGCGGCGGACGACGCGACGTGGTAGGCGTCGGTGATCTCGGCCGCGTCGATGGGCTCGTGGGCGGTCAGCGTCGCCACGATCCGCACCCGCTCGCCGGCGACGCGGTGCGCCTCCCGGAACCGGCCCGCGCCCGTCAGGGCGACGCCGAGCGTGTCCAGGGCTCCGGCGATCAGCACCGGGTCGCCGGTCTGCTCGGCCGCGTCCACGGCGATCCCCGACAGGCGAAGGTGCGCCGCCACGTCGTGGTGCTCGTGCCAGGCCCGGGCGGCCGCGAGGAGGGCGGCCGTCGCCGGGTCGGCGTGCACCGCCGCGGCGGTCGCCTCCCGCAGCAGCTCCGCCCGCCGCTCCGGTGGAATCTGGGCCCGGAACTCGCCGCGATAGCGGGCGGCGGCGATGACCGCCTGGGCCAGGGCGGCGGCTCGCGCCTGCGTGTCGCCGGCGGTGCGGGCCCGCTCGGCGGCCTCCAGCAACAGGCCGAACGCGTCCGGTCCATCGGACACGATGACGGCGGCCGCGGCGGCGTCGTACAGGTTCCGGCCCGCCGCCCCCGCATCGCCGGCGCGGTCGGCGGCGGCCCGGTAGTGGGCGCGGGCCTCGACGAAGAACCCGCGCGCGAACGTGAGGTGGGCCAGAGCGCCGGCCAGACCGTGGGCCGTGACGTCCGGGACCGCGTCGGTGCCGGCCAGGGCCGCGCGCAGATCGTCGGCCACCGGGTCGAACTCCCGCTCCCCAACGCCCTCGATCCGGGCCTCGAGCGCCGCCGCGGTCCGCGCCGCCCAGGCCAGATAGCGCCGGCGAACGGTGTCCACCTCGCCGGCGTCGTCGAGCCTTTCCAGGCCGTAGGCGCGGATGGTGTCGAGCAGCCGCCACCGGCCCGGACGGCCGCCGCCGTGAACGACGAGACTCTTGTCGACGAGCCGGCCGATGATGTCGGCGATCTCGCCGCGGGTCGCTTCCGGTGCGATCGCCTGGGCGGCGGCCAGGTCGAAGCCGCCGACGAACACCGACAACCGGCGAAACAACGCCTGCTCGTCCTCCTCCAGCAGGTCATGGCTCCACCCGATGACCGCGCGCAGCGAACGGTGCCGCTGGTCGGCCTGCCGACCGCCGGTGAGCAGGCGCAGCTGCTCGTCCAGGGCGGCGAGCAGGCCCTCGGCGCCGAGCGACGCGGACCGGGCCGCGGCCAGCTCGATCGCCAGCGGCATGCCGTCCAGGCGGGCGCAGATCCGCGTGATGGCCGACGGGTCGGCCGTGAAGTCGGGCGCCACGGCCCGCGCCCGATCCGTGAACAGAGCCTCGGCGTCGCGGTCCAGCGGCAGCGGCCGTACCGGCGCGACATGTTCCTCGGTGAGCCCGAGCCGCTGCCGGCTCGTGGCCAGGATCGTGGCCTCCGGGCACTCGGACAGCACCCGGTCCACGAACGGGCCGACCTCCTCCAGGAGGTGCTCGCAGGTGTCGAGCACCATCAGTGACCGGCCGGCGCCGAGCCGTTCGAGGATGGCGTCGGCCAGCGACCGCGGCGGCCGTTCGGGGACGCCCAGCGCTCCGGCCACGGCCGCGACCAGGAAGCCGGCGCGGACGGGAACCAGATCAACGAACGCCCCACCTCCCGGGTGAGCAGGCGCCGCGGACTCGGCCACGACCGCGGCCAGGCGGGTCTTGCCCACGCCGCCGGGACCGAGCAGCGTCACCAGCCGGGCCTGAGCCAGCCGCTCCAGGGCGATCTCGACGTCCCGCGAACGCCCGACGAACGTGGTCCGGGTGACCGGGATCCCGGTCACCGCGCTGGCGGCGGGCGGCCGCGCTGCCCCTCCGGACAGCCCGGCCAGCGCCCGGCGGTCGGGGGCGCCGAGCTTGCGCAGCAGGGCCGAGACGTGGCTTTCGACGGTACGCACGGAGATGTGCAGCCGGTGCGCGATCTGCGCGTTGGACAGGTGCTCCCCGACCGCGGCCAGCACCTGCTCCTCCCGCGGCGAAATCTCCGGCAACTCCACCACGACATGATCCCGCCATCCGGCGTTGCGTGCCCTATCCGTGGTTGACCGATCCGTGGTGGATCCGTGGTCGGCACGGATGCCCCGGACCGGCCCCCGGCGTGACGCTCGAGTGGCCGGCAACCCGCCGGACAACCGAGAAAGACCCGACAGATGGAGCCCCGCCATGTACACCAACCCACACCTGGTCCTCGACCTCTGCGCCGCTCGCGCGATCGACCTGCGCGCCGAGGCCAACCGCGACCGCCTGGCGCGGGCGCTGCGGCGCCGCCGGCCGGCATCGTCATCGTCCGCGCCGACGCGGCCGACCAGCGCGAAGGAGATGTCATGAGCACGGTCATTTCGGGAATCTCGATGTCCCTGGACGGGTTCGTCACCGGACCGAACGTGACCCGCGAGCGGCAATTGGGCGACGGCGGCGAGGTCCTGCACCGGTGGCTGCACGAACCGGACGCGCGCGACACCGAACTGCTCGACGGGATGCGCGGGGGCGTGGGCGCCATCCTGATGGGCCGGCGGTCCTACGACCTGGCCGAGGGCGACGGAGGGTGGGACGACGGCGGCCCGGCCGGCCCGGTGCCGTGCTTCGTGCTCACCCACAACGCGCCGCCGCCGGAGACGGTCCGGGCGCCGTCGGTCTTCACCTTCATCACCGACGGCATCCACAGCGCGGTGGAGCGGGCGAAGGCGGTGGCGGGGGACAAGGTGGTCGCCGTGCACGGCGCCAGCGCCGCTCAGCAGTGCCTCGCCGCCGGCCTGATGGACGAGATCCTGGTCAGCCTCGCGCCCGTCCTGCTCGGCAGCGGCACCCGGCTGTTCGAGCATCTCGGCGGCCAGTTCCAGCTTGAGCGCACCATGGTGGTCGACACCGTGAACGCCACCCACCTGCGATTCCGGGTCGTCGAGTCGCGATCTTCGTGATCATGGAGTGCGCGACATCAAACCGCGCCGATCATGGACCCAGGTCCATGATCGGCGCGGTCGCGGGCGCGTCTGGTAACCTAGGAGGGTCGACCGCATCACGCCGCGTGGCGCGATGTGCCGAAGTGGAGCCCCGCTCCCACCCGAGTAGCCCGATCCCAGTTCGGTGCCGCCGGGTCCGGTCGGTCCGCCGGGCCACGCCCGGCCGACGACAACGACCGGTCGAGCGGGCCCCGGCATGCGCCGGGGCCTTTGCTTTGGGCGACAAGCCCGGTGTCGCGAACCCGCGGTCGCCGGGATGGCGATAACAGACTCGAGGAGGCCCCATCAGCGTCGAGCCACGCGTCAACGACAGCATCCGGGCGCGGGAGGTCCGCCTGGTCGGTCCCGAGGGTGAGCAGGTGGGCATCGTCCCACTGGAGCGAGCCCTTCAACTGGCCGCGGACGTGGACCTGGATCTGGTCGAGGTGGCGCCCATGGCGCGCCCACCTGTGTGCAAGCTCATGGACTTCGGCAAGTACAAGTACGAGAGCGCACTCAAGGCCCGGGAAGCGCGGCGCAACCAGCAGCAGACCGTCATCAAGGAGATGAAGCTCCGTCCGAAGATCGATCCGCACGACTACGAGACCAAGAAGGGTCACGTGCTGCGGTTCCTGAAGGCGGGCGACAAGGTCAAGGTGACGATAATGTTCCGCGGTCGCGAACAGAGTCGACCGGAGCTGGGTTTCCGGCTCCTGCGCCGGCTCGAGGAGGAGATCGCGGATCTGGGGTACGTCGAGGCCGCGGCCAAGCAGGACGGCCGCAACATGATCATGGTTTTGGCGCCGCACCGGGCAACCAAGGCGGCGCGGACGGGGCCGAAGACCCGCGACGGGGAGGCTGGCCGGCGCGAGACCGCCGCCGAGCCCCCCGCGGAGGGCGAGGCAGGATAGGCGTCGGACCTCTGGGACCGCGCACAACGCCGACGGCTTGCGTCGGCGCGAAACACAACGACATCGAAGGGTTCACGATGCCGAAGATGAAGCCCCATACCGGCATGGGCAAGCGGGTCAAGGTGACCGGCACCGGGAAGATCGTCGCTCAGCAGGCCGGCTTGCGCCACCGCCTCGAGGGCAAGTCGTCCCGCGAGACGCGCCGCCTCACCGGCACGGTCGAGGTCGCCCGGGCGGACCGGAAGAGGATCAGGAAGCTGCTGGGCCGCTGACGCGCGGCACACACGACACATACGAAGGAGTGATCACGTGGCACGCGTCAAGCGGGCGGTGAACGCCCAGAAGAAGCGCCGTACCGTGCTGGACGGGGCCAGCGGCTACCGCGGGCAGCGCTCGCGCCTGTACCGCAAGGCCAAGGAGCAGATGCTCCACTCGATGCAGTACGCCTACCGCGACCGCCGCGACCGCAAGGGCGATTTCCGCCAGTTGTGGATCACGCGGATCAACGCGGCGTCCCGGGCCAACGGCCTGACCTACAACCGGCTCATCCAGGGTCTGCGCCTGGCCGGCGTCGAGGTGGACCGGAAGATCCTCGCCGATCTCGCGGTCACCGACGCGAACGCGTTCGCGGGCCTGGTCGAGGTCGCCCGCGCGGCACTGCCGGCGGCGGCGGATACGGCCGGAAGCGCCACCGAGGCGGCGGCCTGACCTACCAACGACCCGGGGGGACCGTGGCGCTCACGCCGCGATCGTCCCGGGTCGTCGCCGCCCGGCGCCTGCTGCGGCGACGGCACCGGGACGAGGCCGGGCTGTTCCTGGCCGAAGGGCCGCCGGGGGTACGGGAGGCGCTGGCCGCCGGGTCCGTCGTGGAGCTGTTCACCGACGGCCGGGGTGGCGACTTGGTCGGGGCGGCGACGGCGGCCGGGGTACCGGTGCGCCTGGGCTCCGAGGCGGCGTTGGCCGCGCTCACCGAGACCGTCACGCCGCAGGGGATCGTGGCCGTCAGTCGCCATCTCCACATTGAACTGTCCGATATGGTGGCCGACCGGCCCCGGCTGGTGGCGGTGCTGGCCGGCGTGGCCGACCCCGGCAACGCCGGCACGGTGCTGCGCACGGCCGATGCCGCCGGCGCCGATGCGGTCGTGTTCGGGCGCGGAGGCGTGGATCCGTACAACGGCAAGTGTGTCCGGGCCAGCGCCGGCTCTCTGTTCCATGTGGACCTCGTACGGGATGTCGAGGCGACCGCGGCGGTCGCGGCCCTGCGCGACGACGGGCTGACCGTGCTGGCCGCCGACGCCCACGGCGACACCGATCTGGGCCAGCTGGCCCGCTCCGGCGGCCTGGCCGGCCGTACCGCGTGGATCTTCGGATCCGAGGCGCACGGCCTGCCGCCCGAGGTGGCCGACCTCGCCACCGCACGGGTACGGGTGCCGATGTACGGGCGGGCCGAGAGCCTCAACCTGGCGGCGGCCGCGGCGGTGTGCCTGTACGCTAGTGCCCAAGCACTCGACCGAGGAGCCCCGCGTGATATCGACCGCGCTGTTTAGCCGGCCCGCCGGTGGCGGGCCGCTGGGCTGACCTCGAACTCTGCTCACTCGGCGCCCGGGACCGGCGGGCCGCGGCCACGCCCATAGACTCTCGCTGGCGCCCGAGGAGTGGATCCCATGACGTACCGCAACGACCCGTACGACCCCAAGCAGGTGGCCCTGCTCGACCCGTCGTCCCTGGACGAGGCGGTCGCCCAGGCCCTGAAGGCGTTCGCCGAGGCGTCCGACGTCGACGCGCTGGTGGCCATCCGGTACCAGCATCTCGGTGACCGGTCCCCGGTGTCGCTGGCCCGGCGGGAGATCGGCGCGCTGCCGCCCAACGCGAAGGCCGATGCCGGCAAACGCGTCAATGAGGCCCGCGCGTCGATCCAGGCCGGCTACGACAACCGCCTGGCCGAGCTCGAGGCGGACCGCGCCCACCGCATGCTGGTGGAGGAGGCGGTCGACGTCACGCTGCCGGCCGACCGGCACCCCCGCGGCGCCCGGCACCCACTCACGACGCTGATGGAACGCATCGGCGACCTGTTCGTCGGCATGGGGTACGAGATCGCCGAGGGTCCCGAGGTCGAGCTGGAATGGACGAACTTCGACGCCCTCAACATGATTCCGGACCACCCGGCACGCACCATGATGGACACGTTCTTCGTCGCCGGCGCCGAACGGGGCGCCGGCGGAGGCCTGGTCCTGCGCACCCACACCTCATCGGTGCAGGCCCGCACGATGCTGTCCCGGACGCCGCCGATCTACATCATCTGCCCCGGCCGGGCCTACCGCACCGACGAGCTCGACGCCACCCACACCCCGGTGTTCCATCAGGTGGAGGGCCTGGTGGTGGACCGCGGCATCACCATGGCCCACCTCAAGGGGACGCTGGACCACTTCGCCCGGGCCATGTTCGGGCCGGGGGCCAGGACCCGGCTGCGCCCGTCGTACTTCCCGTTCACCGAACCGTCGGCCGAGCTGGACCTGTACTTCCTGCAGGCCCGCGGGGGCGCGCGCTGGATCGAGTGGGGCGGCTGCGGCATGGTCAACCCGCGCGTGCTGGTGGCCTGCGGCGTGGACCCCGACGAGTACTCCGGATTCGCGTTCGGCATGGGCATCGAGCGCACGCTGATGTTCCGCCACGGCGTCACCGACATGCGCGACATGGTCGAGGGCGACACCCGGTTCACCCGTGCCTTCGGTATGGAGGTCTAGATGAAGGTCCCCGTCTCGTGGCTGCGCGAGTACACCGACGTGCCCGCGGACCCGGCCGAGATCGAGGCCGCCCTGGTCCGGGTCGGGCTCGAGGTGGAGGAGGTCATCGACCTGCGGACCACGGTCGGCGGCCCGCTCGTCGTGGGCCGGGTCGTCGAGATCACCGAACTCACGCAGTACAAGAAGCCGATCCGGCACTGCCTCGTCGACGTCGGTGAGGACGCGCCCCGCAGCATCGTGTGCGGGGCGACCAACTTCTCCGTCGGCGACGCGGTCGCGGTCATCCTGCCCGGCGGCGTCCTGCCCGGCGGGTTCACCATCGCGTCGCGGCAGACGTACGGGCACCTCTCCGACGGCATGATCTGCTCAACCCGCGAGCTGGGACTGGGCGAGGACCACGCGGGCATCCTCGTACTGCCGGCCGGCCTCGACGCCGAGCCGGGCGACGACGCCCGGCCGGTTGTGGGTCTGGACGACATCGTGGTGGAGCTCAACGTGACGCCCGACCGCGGGTACTGCCTGTCGGTGCGCGGGGTGGCCCGCGAGCTGGCCCATTCGATGGGCGGCAAGCTGCGCGATCCGGGCGTGCGCAAGGTTCCCGGCCCGACACCCGAGCCGCCGTACCCGATCACCGTGGCCGACACCGAGGGCTGCGACCGGTTCGTGGCCCGGCGGGTCACCGGGACCGACCCGTCGGCGCCCAGCCCGGCCTGGATGACCAGGCGGCTCGCCCTGTCCGGCGTGCGGCCGATCTCGCTGGCCGTCGACATCACGAACTACCTCACCCTCGAGCTCGGTCAGCCCATGCACGCCTTTGACGCCGCCCGGCTGCGCGGGCGGGTCGTGGTGCGGCGGGCCGGCCCGGGCGAGCGTCTGACCACGTTGGACGGCACCGAGCGCGCGCTCGAGCCGGAGGACATGGTCATCGCCGACGACACCGGTGTCATCTCGCTGGCCGCCATCATGGGCGGCGAGACCACCGAGGTCTCGGCGACGACGACCGACGTACTCTTCGAGGCCGCCCACTGGGATCCGATGACGATCGCCCGATCGTCACGCCGGCACAAGCTGTCCAGCGAGGCGAGCCGGCGCTTCGAGCGGGGCGTGGACCCGGCCGTCGGCCCGGTCGCGGTCGAGCGGGCCGTCGAGCTGCTCCGCAAGTACGGCGGAGGCAAGGCCGATGATCGCGTGCTCGACCTCAACGCGGTCGCGCCGCGGGAGCCCATCGTCCTCGCGGCCGACTACCCGTCCCGCGTGGCCGGCGTCTCGTACCCGGCCAAGCGGGTCAGCGCGCTGCTCAGGCAGATCGGCGCCACCGTGGCCTCGGCCGGCCCCGGCCGCCTCGTCGTCACGCCCCCGACCTGGCGGCCCGACCTCACCGACCCGGCCGACCTGGCCGAGGAGGTCATCCGGCTCGACGGGTACGACCGGGTGCCGGCCGAGCTGCCGCTGGCCCCGGCCGGCCGCGGGCTCACCGCCGGCCAGCGCCGCCGGCGCGGCGTGGGCCGGGCGCTGGCCGAGAACGGGTACGTCGAGGTGCTGTCGTATCCGTTCCTCTCGCCCGAGTCGTTCGACGCGCTCGGCCTGCCGCCCGACGACCCGCGGCGCGACGCGGTCCGGTTGGCCAACCCGCTCTCGGCGTCCGAACCGATGCTGCGCACCTCGCTGCTGGTGCCGCTGCTCACGACGCTGCGCCGCAATGTCGGGCGGGGCAGCCGCGACCTCGCGCTGTACGAGATGGGCCTGGTGTTCCATCCGACCTCCTCCGACGATGCATCGCTGGAGGGTGAGCCGTTGGGCGTGGACCGGCGGCCGACCGACGAGGAGTTCGCCGCCGCCGACACCGCGCTGCCGTACCAGCCGTGGCACGTCGCCGCCGTACTCGCCGGCGAGGTCGCGCCGACCGGCTGGTGGGGTCCGGGCCGGGTCGCCTCGTGGGCCGACGCCGTCGAGGCCGCCCGCATCGTGTGCGCGGTCTCGGGCGCCTCGCCCTCGGCGCGCGCGGCCACCCACGCGCCGTGGCACCCCGGCCGGTGCGCCGAGATCCTGGTCAATGGTTCCGTGGTGGGTTATGCCGGCGAGCTGCATCCGGCCGTCTGCGAGGCGCTCGACCTGCCCCGGCGGACCTGCGCGATGGAGCTGAACCTCGACGCCATCCCGCTGCGCGGCGTGGCGCCCGCGCCGCGGATCTCGACCTTTCCGCCGGCGCTCATCGACGTCGCCCTCGTCGTCGACGCGTCGGTGCCGGCGGCCGAGGTCGAGACCGCCCTGGTCGACGGGGCGGGGGAGCTGCTCGAGTCGGTCCGGCTCTTCGACGTGTACACCGGCGAGCAGGTCGGCACCGGTCGCAAGTCGCTGGCGTACAAGCTGACCTTCCGCGCCGACGACCGCACGCTGACCGCGGAGGAGGCGGTCGCCGCCCGCGACCTGGCCGTGTCCCAGGCGGCCACGCGCGTCGGTGCCACCCTCCGCGGCGCCTGAACCCTCCCACCCCTACGCCCTTCGCGTCGATCACCCGCTGGGCTTCGCGTCGATCATGGACCTAAGTCCATGATCGACGCTATTTCCTGTCCGTAACCTCATGATCGCGACCTCTTGATCGCAGGGACGCGGTGGATCGTGGACGCGCGACCCCCGGAATCCGGGTCAGGCGTCCACGATCGGCCCACGGGACGAAGCGTCCACGATCGCGTCCGGGTCACCTCTCAGGCCGCGTCGCGTCCGCAAGATCGTCACAAGTGCACTGCACTTGTGCCCTCCACAGCCCCGTGAGGCCACAAGTGTCTTGCAGTTGTGACGATCTTGAATGACGGCGGCATGTCGCACAAACTGTCTCGCCACCCTCGATCGCATGGTGATACTCTCACCTGCATAGTGATGCGGAGGGTGGGAGTGCCGTGGGTGTGAGCGTGGGGGTCGCCGGGGCCAGCGGATACGCGGGCGGCGAGCTGCTGCGCCTGCTGGCGGCCCACCCGGACTTCGAGATCACCGCTGCCACCGCGCACCAGAACTCCGGCGGCTCGGTCGCCGACGTCCACCCGCATCTGCGCGACCTCGATATGCGGTTCACACCGACCGACGCGAAGGCGCTGGCCGGCGTGGATCTCGCCTTCCTGGCCCTCCCGCACGGCGAGTCGGCCGCTCTGGCCCGCGAGCTGCCGGCCGCGGTCAAGGTGGTCGACCTCGGCGCCGACCACCGGCTGCGCGACGCCGCCGCCTGGGAGCGGTACTACGGCACCCCGCACGCCGGGTCGTGGACGTACGGCCTGCCGGAGCTGCCCGGCCAGCGGGCCGAGATCGGGGCGTCGAGCCGGGTCGCGGCGACCGGCTGCTACGCCGTCGCGGCGACCCTGGCGCTGGCCCCGCTGCTGGCCAGCGGTATCGCGAGCCCCGACGACGTCGTGGTGGTCGCCGCGTCCGGCACCACCGGGGCGGGCCGATCCCTCAAACCCCATCTGCTGGCGAGCGAGGTCATGGGCGACGTCTCCGCGTACCGGGTCGGGCAGCACCAGCACACGCCGGAGATCAAGCAGGCCAGCGGGGCGCGCACGCTGAGTTTCGCGCCGATGCTGGCGCCGATGCCGCGCGGCATCCTGGCCACCGTGACGGCCGTGCCCACAAGGGACGGTACGACCGCCGACGATGTGCGGGCGGTGCTGGCCGGGGCGTACGAGGGCGAGCCGTTCGTCCGGGTCCTGCCGGCCGGCGTCTGGCCCCGTACCGGCGCCACCCTGGGCTCGAACGCGGCCCATCTGCAGGCCACCGTGGACGGCGACTCGGGTCGGCTGGTGGTGGTCGGCGCGATCGACAACCTCGGCAAGGGGGCGGCCGGCCAGGCGGTGCAGTGCGCCAACCTGATGCTGGGCCTGCCCGAGATCGCCGGCCTGACCGCCATCGGAGTGGCGCCGTGAGCGTGACCGCCCCGAAGGGCTTTCTGGCCTCCGGCGTCGCGGCCGGGCTCAGGATCGGCGGTGGCCTCGACGTCGCGCTCGTCGTCAACGACGGGCCGGACGCCACGGCGGCCGGTGTGTTCACCGCCAACCGGGTCAAGGCGGCCCCGGTGCTCTGGAGCCGGCAGGTCCTGCGGGCCGGTACGGCCCGCGTCGTCGTGCTCAACGCGGGCGGGGCCAACGCCTGCACCGGGCCGCAGGGCTTCCAGGACACCCACGCCACCGCGGAGGCGGCCGCCGCGCGGGTGACCGCGAGCGGCCTGGCCGGCGGCCGGCTGGTCGTCGGGCCGGCCGACGTGGTGGTGTGCTCGACCGGACTGATCGGGGAGCGGTTGCCCATGCCGAGGCTGCTGGCCGGCGTGGAGCAGGCGACCAGGCGGCTGGCCCGGGACGGCGGCGCCGCGGCCGCCGAGGCGATCATGACCACCGACACGGTGCCCAAGGCGACCGCGGTGGAGGCCGAGGGCTGGACGGTCGGCGGCATGGCCAAGGGGGCCGGCATGATCGCCCCCGCGCTGGCGACGATGCTGTGCGTGCTGACCACCGACGCCGTGGCCGACGCGTCGGTCCTGGCCGACGCGCTGACCGCGGCCACGGCCGAGACGTTCGACCGCCTCGACTCCGACGGCTGCCAGTCCACCAACGACACGGTGGTATTGCTGGCCAGCGGTGCCTCGGGCATCTCCCCGACGCCGGAGGAGCTGACGGGGGCCGTCACCACCGCGTGCCACGACCTGGCCATGGCGCTGCTGGCCGACGCGGAGGGCTCCACAAAGGACATCGAGATCGACGTGCGCGGCGCCCTGAGCGTGGCCGACGCCGTCGAGGTGGGGCGGGCCGTCGCCCGCAGCAACCTGGTCAAGACCGCGCTGTTCGGCAACGACCCGAACTGGGGGCGGATCCTGGCCGCGGTCGGCACGACCCGGGCCGGGTTCGAGCCCGACGACCTGGCCGTGGCCATCAACGGCGTCTGGGTGTGCCGGGCCGGGGCCGCGGCCGACGACCGGTCCAAGGTGGACCTGTCCGGTCGGGCGGTGCACATCATCGTCGATCTCGGGGCCGGCCCCGATGCGGCGGCGGTGTGGACCAACGACCTGTCGGTCGCCTACGTGCACGAGAACTCGGCGTACTCGACGTGAGCACCGTATCCACCATGAGCCCGCGGGACCTCGGCATCGCGTTGGGCAAGGCCAACACGCTGATCGAGGCGCTGCCCTGGCTGGCCCGCTTCCACGGTTCCGTCGTCGTGATCAAGTACGGCGGGCACGCCATGCTCGAGATCGAGCTGCAGCGCGCGTTCGCCGCCGACCTCGTCTTTCTTCGCTATGCCGGACTCAGACCCGTCGTCGTGCACGGCGGCGGCCCGCAGATCTCGTCCATGCTCGGCCGCCTCGGCCTGCCGGTCGAGTTCCGCGGCGGGTTGCGGGTCACCACCCCGGAGGCCGTCGACGTGGTACGCATGGTGCTGGTCGGTCAGGTCGGGCGGCAGCTGGTCGGCCTCATCAACGAGCACGGTCCGTTCGCCGTGGGCATGTCGGGCGAGGACGCGCGGCTGTTCACGGCCGAGCGGCGATCGGCCTATGTAGACGGTGAGCCGGTCGACGTGGGGCTGGTCGGCGACGTGGCGACCGTCGACGTCGCGGCGGTGGCCGACCTCGTGGTCGCCGGCCGCGTACCGGTCATCGCCTCGGTGGCGCCCGACGCCGACGGGGTGGTGCACAACCTCAACGCCGACACGGCCGCGGCCGCGCTGGCGGTGGCGCTGGGCGCCCGCAAACTCGTCGTGCTCACCGACGTGCCCGGGCTGTACCGGAACTGGCCGGACACCGGCTCGCTGATCTCGCAGATCGGCGTGGACGAGCTGGAGTCGCTGCTGCCGGTGCTCACCGAGGGCATGGTGCCGAAGATGGAGGCGTGCCTGCGGGCGGTGCGCGGCGGCGTGCCGGCGGCCCACGTCGTCGACGGGCGGGTGCCGCACTCTGTGCTGCTGGAGATCTTCACCGACGAGGGGTACGGGACGATGGTGGTGGCGGGCGATGAGTGACCTTGCGCGGCGGTGGTCGCGGGCGGTGATGGACACCTACGGAACGCCGCCGCTGGCGCTGGTGCGCGGCGAGGGCGCCGTGGTGTGGGACGCCGATGGCAACTCCTATGTGGACATGCTGGCCGGGCTGGCGGTGAACGCCCTGGGCCACGCCCATCCGGCGGTGGTGGCCGCGGTGACCCGGCAGGTCTCCACCCTCGGCCATGTGTCCAACCTGTACCTGGCCGAGCCGCCGGTGGCCCTGGCCGAGGCGCTGCTGGCCCGGGCCGGCCGCCCCGGCCTGGTGTTCTTCGCCAACTCGGGCGCCGAGGCCAACGAGGCGGCGTTCAAGCTGTCGCGGCGCACCGGCCGCACCCATGTCGTCGCCACCCACGGCGCGTTCCACGGCCGCACCATGGGTGCCCTGGCGCTGACCGGTCAGCCGCCCAAGGCCGACCCGTTCCGGCCGCTGCCCGGCGAGGTCACCCACGTACCCTATGGCGACGCCGACGCGCTGGCCGCCGCGGTCACCGGGGCCACCGCGATGGTCCTGCTGGAGCCGATCCAGGGCGAGAACGGCGTCGTCGTCCCACCGGCCGGCTACCTGGCCGCGGCCCGGGAGATCACCGCGGAGCGGGGGGCCCTGCTGGCCCTCGACGAGGTGCAGACCGGCATCGGCCGGACCGGCCACTGGTTCGCCCACCAGGCCGACGGCGTGGCGCCGGACGTGGTCACGCTGGCCAAGGGCCTCGGCGGTGGGCTGCCCATCGGGGCCTGCCTGGCCTTCGGCGACGCGGCCGGCCTGCTCGGCCCGGGCACGCACGCGTCCACGTTCGGCGGCAACCCGGTCGCCTGCGCGGCCGCCCTGGCCGTCCTCGAGACCATATCGGCGGACAACCTCCTGGACCATGTCAAGCGGACCGGCGAACGCCTGCGCCGGGGCGTGGAGGCGCTCGGCCATCCGCTGGTGTCCGGGGTACGCGGGATGGGCCTGCTCCTGGCGATCGTGCTGCGCGCGCCGGCCAGTGCCGCCGTGGTCGGCGCGCTCCGCGACAATGGCTTCCTGGCCAACGCGGTGCAGCCCGACGCGGTCCGGCTGGCGCCGCCGCTGATCATCAGTGCCGAACAGGCCGACGCCTTCCTGGCCGCCCTACCCGCCGCGCTGGACGAAGCCGCCCTGGACAAAGGAGTCCACACATGAGGCACTTCCTGAAGGACGACGACCTCACGCCGGCCGAGCAGTCCGAGGTGCTCGACCTCGCGACCGCCATGAAGGCCGACCGCCACGGGCATCGCGGCCTGGCCGGCCCGCGGGCGGTGGCCGTCATCTTCGAGAAGCCCTCCCTGCGCACCCGGGTCAGCTTCGAGGTGGGCATCGCCGAGCTCGGCGGCCATCCGCTCATCGTGGACGCCCGGTCCACCCACTTCGGACGGGGCGAGACGCTCGCCGACGCCGCCCGCGTGCTGTCCCGCTACGTCGCCGCGATCGTCATGCGTACCAGCGCCGACGAGCGCCTGGCCGAGGTGGCCGGGACGGCCACGGTACCGGTGGTCAACGCGCTCACCGATGGCTACCACCCGTGCCAGGTGCTGGCCGACCTGCTCACGGTGCGGGAGCGGTTGGGCGGCACCGAAGGCCGCACGCTGGCCTATGTCGGCGACGCGGCCAACAACATGTCCCACTCGTACCTGCTCGGCGGGGCCACGGCCGGCCTGCACGTCCGGGTGGCCGGACCGGCGGCCCACCAGCCCGACCCGGCCGTCGTGGCGGCGGCGGAGGCGATCGCGGCCGGCACCGGCGGGTCGGTCGTGGCGCTGACCGATCCGGTCGCCGCGGTCGAGGGCGCCGACGTGATCGCGACCGACACGTGGACGTCGATGGGTCAGGAGGGCGACGGTCTCGATCGGCACGGGCCATTCCTCCCGTACCAGGTCAATGCCGCGCTCATGGCCGCCGCCAAGCCGCACGCGGTGGTGCTGCACTGCCTGCCGGCCCACCGGGGCGAGGAGATCACCGACGAGGTGATGGACGGACCGGCCAGCGCGGTGCTCGACGAGGCGGAGAACCGGCTGCACGCCCAGAAGGCCTTGCTCACATGGCTTCTACGATGAGCGAAGACGCGAGGCTACGGAGCCTGACCACGACGGCGGATAATCGCCGAGCGTCGGAGCGAGGCAGGCAATGATCGGGCAGCCGGTGTCGAAGACGGCGCGGCACGCGCGCATCGAGGCCCTGATCCGGGAGCGGCCGGTGCGCTCGCAGACCGAGCTGGCCGACCTGCTGGCCTCCGAGGGTCTGTCCACCACGCAGGCGACGCTGTCGCGCGACCTCGAGGAGCTGGGCGCGATCAAGGTACGGGGGACCGACGGCACCGCGGCCGCGTACGTCATCCCGGAGGACGGGCAGCCGCCGGTGCGCGCCGCCGAGCAGGCGCCCGAGCGGCTGCGGCGGCTGCTGCGCGAGCTGCTGACCGGCGCCGACTCCAGCGGCCACCTCGTGGTGCTGCGCACGCCACCGGGAGCGGCCCAGTTCCTCGCCAGCGCGCTGGACCGGTCGGGCCTGCCGGATGTGGTGGGCACGATCGCCGGCGACGACACGATCCTCGTGGTGGCCCGCGACGCGAGTGGTGGCAGCACCGCCGGCGCCGCGCTGGCCGCGAAGTTCCTGCAATGGGCGTCTGCCAAGGATGAAGGAGACATGTGATGACCGAGCGGGTGGTGCTCGCGTACTCGGGTGGTCTGGACACGTCGGTCGCGATTCCGTATCTCGCGGAACGGACCGGGGCCGAGGTGATCGCGGTCGCGGTCGACGTGGGCCAGGGCGGGGAGGACCTGGAGGTCATCCGCCGGCGGGCACTGGAGTGCGGGGCCGTCGAGGCGGAGGTCGTCGACGCGAAGGACGAGTTCGCCGCCGACTTCTGCGTGCCGGCGCTGCGGGCCAACGCGCTCTACATGGACCGGTACCCGCTCGTCTCGTCGCTGTCGCGCCCGCTGATCGCCAAGCACCTCGTGGCCGCGGCGGCCCGCCACGGCGGTACGATCGTCGCCCACGGCTGCACCGGCAAGGGCAACGACCAGGTCCGGTTCGAGGTCGGGATCGGCTCGCTGGCGCCGGAGCTGAAGGTCGTCGCCCCGGCGCGGGATTACGCGTGGACCCGGGACAAGGCCATCGTGTACGCCGAGGAGAAGGGCCTGCCCATCGACGTGTCGCACCGTTCCCCGTACTCGATCGACCAGAACCTGTGGGGACGCGCCGTCGAAACCGGCTTCCTGGAGGACATCTGGAACGCGCCGATCGAGGATCTCTACGCGTACACCCAGAATCCGGCCACCCCCCGCGAGCCCGACGAGGTCGTCGTCACGTTCGCCGACGGCGTGCCGGTCGCGCTGGACGGGCGGGCGGTCACGCCGTACCAGGCGATCTTCGAACTGAACCAGCGGGCCGGCGCTCACGGCGTGGGTCGCATCGACATGATCGAGGACCGGCTCGTCGGCATCAAGAGCCGGGAGGTGTACGAGGCGCCCGGGGCGATCGCGCTGATCACCGCACACCAGGAGCTGGAGAACGTGACCGTCGAGCGGGATCTGGCCCGGTTCAAGCGGAGCGTGGACCAGCGGTGGGCCGAACTGGTCTACGACGGCCTGTGGTTCTCGCCGCTCAAGTCGGCCCTGGACGCGTTCATCGACTCCGCCCAGCGGCACGTCAGCGGCGAGGTGCGGATGACCCTGCACACCGGCCGGGCCGTGGTGACCGGTCGCCGCTCGTCCACGTCGCTGTACGACTTCGGGCTGGCGACCTACGACGAGGGCGATGTGTTCGATCAGTCGCTGGCCCGCGGATTCGTGGAGCTGTTCGGCCTGCCGAGCCGGCTGGCCGCCGCCCGGGACGGCCGGATCGCCCCTGCGACAGAATGAGGTCCGTGAGTTCCACTAGTGGCGGCGTACGGCTGTGGGGCGGGCGCTTCATCGGAGGGCCCGCCGAGGCGCTCGCGCGCCTGTCGGTGAGCGTGCAGTTCGACTGGCGGCTGGCGCCCTACGACCTGGCCGCCTCTCGCGCGCACGCCCGGGTGCTGGCCGGCGCGGGCCTGCTCGACACCGAGGAACTGGGCCGGATGCTGGCCGCGCTGGACGACCTGGAGGCCGCCTGTGCCTCCGGCGAGTTCCGCCCCACGGTCGAGGATGAGGATGTGCACACCGCGCTGGAGCGCGGGCTGCTCGAACGTCTCGGTGCGCTGGGCGGCAAGCTGCGCGCGGGCCGCTCCCGCAACGACCAGGTCGCCACCGACCTGCGCCTGTATCTGCGCGACCACGGCCGCGGGGTGGCCGCCCGCGTCATCGAGCTGGCCGACGCGTTGATCGACCAGGCCGGGCGGCACGTGGACACGCCGGCGCCGGGCCTGACCCACCTGCAGCACGCGCAGCCGGTGGCCTTCGGCCACCACCTGTTGGCCCACGTCCAGGCGCTGTACCGCGACCTGGAGCGCCTGCGCGACTGGGACACCCGGGCCGCGGTCAGCCCGCTGGGCGCCGGGGCCCTGGCCGGCTCGTCGCTGCCGCTGGACCCGGTGCGGGTGGCCCAGGACCTCGGGTTCAGCGGGCCCGCGGCCAACTCGATGGACGCGGTGTCGGACCGGGACTTCGCGGCGGAGTTCCTGTTCGTGGCCGCGCTGATCGGGGTGCACCTGTCCCGACTGGGCGAAGAGGTGGTGCTGTGGACGTCGACGGAGTTCGGCTGGGTCGAGCTGGACGACGCCTTCGCCACCGGGTCCTCGATCATGCCGCAGAAGAAGAACGCCGACATCGCCGAGCTGGCCCGGGGCAAGGCCGGACGTCTCATCGGCGGCCTGGTCACGCTCCTGACGATGCTCAAGGGCCTGCCGCTGACCTACGACCGGGACATGCAGGAGGACAAGGAGCCGGTCTTCGACGCGGTCGACACGCTCGAGCTGGTCCTGCCGGCGCTGGCCGGCATGATCTCCACGATGACGGTGCGGGTGGACCGGCTGGCCGCCGCGGCGCCGGCCGGGCACTCGCTGGCCACCGAGGTGGCCGAGTGGCTGGTACGCCGGGGCGTGCCGTTCCGGGAGGCGCACGAGGTGACCGGCTCGCTGGTCGCCCTGTGCCTGGCTCGCGAGTGCGAGCTGGACGAGGTCAGCGACGAGGACCTGGCCGCCGTGTCGGAACACCTGACGCCGCAGGTCCGGTCGGTGCTGTCGGTGCGCGGCGCTCTGGAGGCCCGCACGACCCCCGGCTCGACCGGCCCGCGCGCGGTGGCGGAGCAGCTCGCCGCCGTACAGGACAAGATGGACGGTTGGCGGGAGTGGGCATCCGCGCGCGTCGTACCCCGCTGAGAACCGTCCTCGCGCGCCCGGCCCCGGAGGCCGCCCGCGGCCTGCTGGGCTGCCTCGTGACGGCCGGCGACGTGACCGTCCGGCTCACCGAGGTTGAGGCGTACGGGGGAGTCGGCGCCGATCCGGCCTCGCACGCGCATCGTGGCCGCACGCCCCGCAACGGGATCATGTTCGGGCCACCCGGGTACGCGTACGTGTACTTCGTCTTCGGCATGCACTGGTGCCTGAACGTGGTGGTGGAGCCGGCCGGTCAGGCCGCCGCGGTGCTGGTGCGCGCCGGCGAGGTCGTCGACGGCCTGGATACGGCCCGCCTGCGCCGGGGCGCCGCCGTCCCCACCCGCGACCTGGCCCGCGGGCCGGCCCGGCTGACCACGGCCCTCGGCATCGACAAGTCGGCCGACGGGACCTCCCTTGTGGACGGCTCCGGCCCGCTCACCCTCGCCCCACCGACCGCACCGGTCGACGCGATCGCCAGCGGCCCGCGCGTCGGTGTCGTCGGCGGCGCCGACACGCCGTGGCGGTTCTGGCTGGCCGGGGATCCCACGGTCAGCGCCTACCGCCCCCACGTCGCCCGCCGGCCCCGCTGACCGCCCGCCACCGCCTGTAGGGGCACCCTTATAGCGCTTATGGGCCCGTAGGGTGCCCCTACAGGCCGGCCCCCCGTGTTAGGCGGCGACCCGCCGCAGGGCGTCGGTGTAGACGGCGGCCACCCGGTCGACGAGCGCGTTGTGGTCGTCGTCGACCTCCTGGCGGGCCGGGTCGGCGTCGAACCAGGCCACGGTGTCACGGATCCCTTCCGCGAACGGGACGACGGGGTTGAACTCGGGTACCAGTCGGCGGATCTTCGCGTTGTCGAAGACGAGGCTGTGCGCCTTGTCGCCCCACAGGGACGCCCTCAGCTCCGGGTCGGCGGCGGCCAGGGCGTCGGTCGGGACGTGCAACACGTCCAGCTCGGCCCCGGCGGCCGCGGCCACGTGGTCGTAGATCTCGTTCCACGGCATCGCCTCGTCGGAGGTGATGTGCACCGCCTCGCCGATGGCGTCCGGGTGCCCGAGCAGGCCCACCAGGCCGACGGCGAAGTCGCTGTTGTGCGTCACCGTCCACAGGCTCGTCCCGTCCCCCGGGATGACGATCGGGGCGCCCCGGCGCATCCGTTCGAGGATCGTGTACGGCCGGGTCCAGCTGCCCACGCAGACCGGGATCTGGGTCAACCCGTACGTGTGGGAAGGCCGCACGATCGTCATGGGGAAGCCGCGCTCGGCGTGGGCCGCCCGCAGCCGGTCCTCACAGGCGATCTTGTCGGAGGCGTAGCGCCAGTACGGGTTGCCGAGCGGCGTCTCCTCGGTGATGACCCGCGGCGGCGGTTTGGCGTACACGGTCGCGGAACTGATGAACACGTACTGTCCGGCGTCGGCGTACAGCTCGATGTCGCGCGCCACCTGGTCCGGGGTGAAGCCGACCCACTGGACCACGGCGTCGAAGCTCTGTCCGGCCGTCGCCGCCCGGACCGCCGCCGGATCGTTGGCGTCCGCGACCAGGCGCGACACCCCGTCGGGCAGGTCCGGTCCCCGCGTGCGTCCGCGGTTGAGCACCCACACGTCGTGTCCCAGCGCCATGGCCCGGTGCACGCACGCGGTGCTGATGATGCCCGTCCCACCGATGAACAGCAGTCTCACGCGGGCGATCGTACGCAGTGCCCCTCCTCGCTTCACCTCCGCCTCGCTCGTTCCTCGCTCGGACGTCGGCTCGCATGGCGCATAACCCGGTTCGGGGCTGGCGGGTGGATGCGGAACAATCGTGGGTGTGAGCGTTCTCGACGACCTGCAGTGGCGTGGCATCCTCCAGGACTCGACCGACCTCGACGAGCTGCGCAAGCACCTCGACGCGGGCCGCCAGACGTTCTACGTGGGCTTCGACCCGACCGCGGCCAGCATGCACCTCGGGAACCTCATGCAGATCGTGACGGCCCGTCGCCTGCAGCTGGCCGGGCACCGACCGCTCCTGCTCGTCGGTGGGGCCACCGGCCAGATCGGCGATCCGAAGGAGACACTTGAACGGTCGCTCAACCCGCCCGAGGTGGTCGCGGCGTGGGTGGAGAAAATCCGCAACCAGTTGATCCCGTTCGTCACGTACGAGGGTGACAACGCGGCCACGCTCGTGAACAACCTGGACTGGACCGGACCGATGTCGATCATCGAGTTCCTCCGGGACGTCGGCAAGCACTTCCCGGTCAACCGCATGCTCGCCCGCGAGGTGGTCAGGGCGCGGCTGGAGACCGGCATCAGCTTCACCGAGTTCAGCTACCAGTTGCTGCAGTCGCACGACTTCTACGAGCTGCACCGCCGCCACGGTTGCACGCTGCAGTTCGGCGGCTCCGACCAGTGGGGCAACATCACGGCCGGCGTCGACTACATCCGCCGCCGGGGTGGCGGTCCGGTCCACGCGTTCGTCACGCCGCTCGTGACCAAATCCGACGGCACCAAGTTCGGCAAGACCGAGAGCGGTTCGGTCTGGCTGGACGCGGAGATGACCTCGCCGTACGCGTTCTACCAGTTCTGGGTCAATGTGGACGATGCCGACGTGGTGCGGTACCTGAAGTACTTCAGCTTCAAGACGCAGGACGAGCTGGTGGAACTGGAGTTGGCCACCACCGAGCGGCCGGCCGCGCGGGAGGCGCAGCGCGCGCTGGCCCGCGAGTTGACCACCCTGGTGCACGGCGAGGGGGAGTGCGAGCGGGTCATCGCCGCGAGCCAGGCGCTGTTCGGGCGCGGGTCGCTGGCCGACCTCGACCCGGCGACGCTGCGCGCCGCCCTGTCCGAGGCCGGGCTCACCCCGGTCACCGGAGCGCTGCCGTCCATCGCCGCCCTGTTCAAGGAGTCCGGTCTGGTGGCGAGCCTGAACGAGGCCCGCCGCACCATCGCCGATGGCGGCGCGTACGTCAACAACGAGCGCGTCGCCGTCGCCGACGCCGTACCCGACCAATCCGCGCTGTTGCACGGGAAGTGGCTCGTGCTGCGCCGCGGGCGGCGCAATATCGCCGGCGTCGAGCTGGCCGACTGAGCGGTCGGGGGAGGGCGTCGTGGTCGAGATCCGGGTCGCCGTGTCCGACGCCGACCTGACCGCGTGGCGCGATGTCTTCCGGGCCGTCGTGCCCAACGAGCTCGCGGCCACGGTCGAGCAGATGCGCGCCACCGGCCGGCGGGACGAGATCCGCGTCCTGGCCGAGGTCGACGGCGAGGTCGTCGGATCCGGCGTGGCCGGGCCGTCGGACTTCCCGGGCGCCGCGTTCATCATGCCGCGGGTGCTGCCGGCCCGCCGGCGTCGCGGGTACGGCACGGAACTGCTGCGCGCGCTGCTGGCGCACGCGGCCACGCTCGGGCGCGAGGTCGCGGTCGGGTACGTGGAGGACCGCGGCTCGCTGGCGTTCGCCGAGCGCTTCGGCTTCGGCGAGTTCGACCGGCAGGTGGAGCAGGTGCGCTCGGTGGGACCGGACGACGCGGCGCCGGTCCGGATCCCCGACGGCGTCCAGGTCGTGTCGGTCGAGGATCGGCCCGAGCTGTGGCCGGTGGCCTATGAGTCGGTCGGCCTTCAGGCGTTCGCGGACATGGCCCTGGTGACGCCGATCACGGTGTCCCTGGAGCAGTGGGAGCAGGACTGGATCTCCGATCCGGAGGCGATGTTCCTGGCCCTCGCCGGCGCCGAGGTCGTCGGGTCGGCCGGCCTGATCCTGGACACCGACGAGCCGCACCGGGCGGAGAACGCGCTCACCGTGGTACGCCGCGACTGGCGCGGCCGGGGAGTGGCCTTGGCGCTGAAGCGGACGACGCTGGCCTGGGCGGCCGGCCACGGCATCACCGAGGTCTACACCTGGACCCAGCGCGGCAACGACGACATGCGGCGCCTCAACGAGCGCCTCGGCTACGTCTACCGGTCCGAGACCATCAACGTGCGCGCGCCGCTGCCCGTCGAGGTGTGATCCCCTCCTCGTACCGGCGGATCAGGTCACCGACGCGCCGCAGCGCCGCCCGCACCCGGGCCGTCCAGCCGTCATTGCCCAGCAGTATCATGGCCTCAGCGCCCATAAAGGACAGTCCGACGAGGACGCCGATGTCGGCGGCGGTGAACGGCCCGAGCGAGCCGAATCGCGCCTCCGCCTCGGTGGCGACCTCCTCCAGCAGGTCGAGCCAGACCTTCATCAGGTCCAGCACCCGGTCGGCGATGTCCCTCTCCGACCACCCGGCCGCGATCATCTCCTGCAGCACCCGCACGTACCCCGAGGTGAGGTCGTCGTCGAGGAAGTCGCAGGCCTGCTCGTACCGCTTCCACAGCGGCATCTCGGATCCGTACATCGTCCGCTGCCGCGCCACCAGCTTGCGGTTCTCCTGGTCGAGCAGGGCCAGGACCATGCCGCTCTTTCCGCCGAAGTGGTAATGGATCTGGCTCAGCGGCACTCCGGCGGCGTCCGCGACCTTGCGCGTGGAGAGGTTGGCGTACCCGTCGGCCAGCAGGCACGACCGCGCGGCCTCGAGAATGTGGGTCGATGTGACGGTGCCGCGCTCGCTTACCACGCCGGTTCCCCTGTCGTCGGGTGTGCACATGTTTCCGCGTTTGAGATGGTCGGGCCGAACCCGGGCTTGTCGGTCGATCGACCGAATGATAGCGTACCTCAGGTTCGGTCGGCCGACCGAACGAGATCGGAGGGGTCGGATGATCCGGCGGCTTCTCGCCGTGGGCTACGGCGCGGTCGCGTACCTGTTGTTCCTGGCCACGTTCGGGTACACGGTCGGGTTCCTCGCGGGCGCCGGCGTGCCGAAGGACATCGACGACGGGCCGGCGGGACCCGCCTGGATGGCCCTCGCGGTCGACGGTGCGCTGCTGGGGCTGTTCGCGGTCCAGCACAGTGTCATGGCACGGCCGTGGTTCAAGCGGGCCTGGACCCGCGTGGTGCCCGCCGCGGTCGAACGCAGCACCTATGTGCTCGTGTCCAGCCTGCTGATCCTGCTGCTGGTGTGGCAGTGGCGCCCGCTGCCGGCGCAGGTGTGGTCGGTCGAGACCGGCTGGCTGCGGGCCGGGCTGTGGACCCTGTACGCGATCGGCTGGGCACTGGTCGTGGTGAGCACGTTCGCCATCAGCCATCTCGACTTCTTCGGCCTGCGTCAGGTGTTCGCGGCCGCCTACACCGAGCCCGGGTTGCGCGAGCCGCTCCTGTACCGCCTCGTGCGCCACCCGCTCCTGGTGGGCTTCCTGATCGCGTTCTGGGCCGCGCCGGACATGAGCGTCGGGCGGCTTCTCTTCGCCGGACTGTCCACCGGGTACATCCTGGTGGCGGTCAGGTTCGAGGAAGCCGACCTGCGCCGCGATCTCGGCGAACCGTACGAGCGATACTCGCGCGAGGTTCCCCGTTTCGTCCCCCGGCCGCGCGCCCTGTCCGCCCGCACGCCGTCACACTCGACTCGCTGAACTCGACCAGGAGGTACTCATGTGGGCCGCCCAACCGGCTTCCGAGGGCTTCATCGAGCGCAAGGACGTGAAGATCCACTATGAGGTGTACGGCGAGGGGTCCCCGACCATCCTGCTGATGCCGACGTGGACGCTGATACACAAGCGATTCTGGAAGGCGCAGATCGCGTATCTGGCTCGCCACTACCGCGTGGTGACCTACGACGGCCCGGGCAACGGCCGCTCCGACCGGCCACTCGACCCGGCGCCCTACCATCACGACGCGCAGGTGGAGTACGCGCTGGCCGTGCTGGACGCCACCGGGACCGATCGCGCGGTCGCGGTGGGCCTTTCCAAGGCGGCCAACTGGGTGCTGCAGCTGGCGGCGCAGCACTCCGATCGCCTGCTGGGCGTGGTGCTGATCGGTCCGGCCGTCGGTGCACCCGGCGCCCGGCGAAGCGACTATGACTCCTACATCGCCATCGACGCGCCGGAACCGGCCGTGGCGCCGTCCCGCGTGCCGCTGGGCGAGACGGATCCGCTGTCCGACTGGGCGAAGTACAACCTGGAGTACTGGCGCACGCACCACGAGGACTTCCTGTGGTTCTTCCTGGGTCGGGGCTTCACGGAGGCGCACTCCACCAAGCCGATCGAGGATGGCGTCGAGTGGGGCCTGAACACCACGGGTGAGGTCCTCGTGGCCGACTTCCGGGCGGGAAGGCCGAAGCCGGCCACAGTGGAGGAGTGGTGCCAGCGCCTCGAGGCGCCGATCCTGATCATCCACGGCGAGGACGACCACATCATCCCCCTCGCGGTCGGCGAGCGGCTGGCCGAGGTCACCGGCGCCGAGCTGGCCGTGCTGGCCGGTGGTGGGCACTTCCCGCTGGCCCGCGATCCGGTACGGGTGAACCTGCTCATTGACGACTTCACGCGGCGGGTGGCTCCGGCGCGACCGGCGACCGCACCGCCGCGGTCGACGTGGCGGCGCTGGGATCATCGGCCCCGGCGCGCGCTGTACCTCAGCTCGCCGATCGGGTTGGGACACGCGCGGCGGGACCTGGCCATCGCCCGCGAGCTGCGCCAGCGGGTCGACGGCCTCGAGATCGACTGGTTGACCCAGCATCCGGTCACCGCGATGCTCGAGCGCAACGGCGAGCATGTCCACCCGGCGAGCCGGTGGCTGGCCAACGAGTCCGCCCACATCGAGAGCGAGAGCGCCGAGCACGACCTGCACTGCTTCCAGGCGCTGCGACGTATGGACGAGATCCTCGTGTCGAACTTCATGGTCTTCCATGACGTCGTGTCCGAGGGCGCCTACGACCTCGTGATCGGCGACGAGGCCTGGGACGTCGACCACTTCCTGCACGAGAACCCGGAACTCAAGCGGTTCGCGTACGCCTGGATGACCGACTTCGTGGGCTACCTGCCGTTCCCCGACGGCGGGCCGCGCGAGGCTCTGGTCGCCGCCGACTACAACGCCGAAATGATCGAGCACATCGCCCGGTACCCCCGCGTGCGCGACCGGGCCGTGTTCGTCGGCGATCCCGAGGACATCGTCGACGACCGGTTCGGTCCGGACCTGCCGCTCATCCGGGACTGGACCCGGGAGCACTACGACTTCGCCGGGTACGTCACGGGCTTCGACCCGGGCGCGGTCGCCGACCGGGAGGCGTTGCGGGCCGAACTCGGCTACGCCGCCGGCGAGCCCGTGTGTGTGGTCAGCGTCGGCGGATCCGGTGTCGGCACCCACCTCCTGCGGCGGGTCATCGAGGCGTACCCCGAAGCCGCCCGCCGCGTGCCGGGTCTGCGCATGATCGTCGTCACCGGTCCCCGGATCGACCCGGCCAGCCTTCCGGCGCCGTCTCAACCGGCGTCGTCCGGACGTCTCGAGGTGCGTCCCTACATTCCGGACCTGCACCGGCACCTGGCCGCCTGCGACCTCGCGGTGGTCCAGGGCGGCCTGACCACCTGCATGGAGCTGACCGCCACCCGACGGCCGTTCATCTACGTGCCGCTGCGCCATCACTTCGAGCAGAACTTCCATGTCGCCCACCGGCTGCGTCGCCACGGTGCCGGCCGGCGGATCGACTATGACGACCTCACGCCCGATGCCCTCGCCGCGGCGATATCCGAGGAGATGGGCCGGGACGTCGAGTACCGTCCGGTCGACCCCGACGGGGCGGCCCGAGCCGCCGCCCTCCTCGCCGCCCTCCTCTGACTCCGCCCCCCTGGCTGGTGGTACTGCCCCTTCGGTACTGCCCCTTCGGTACTGCCCCTTCGGTACTGTCCCCTCGGTACTGCGCCGATCATGGACTTAAGTCCATGATCGGGGCGTTCTGGCGTGCCTAGCTCCATGATCACGATGCCTCGGTAGCCGCCAAGCGCATGTGGTCGATCCGGTGTGCACAAAGCGGACATTCAGGTGAACCAGCTCGACCACACCTCATCGACCAGGTTCAACGAGTCGGTCGATGGGCCGCGGGCAGCCTCCGGTGGGCCTGGTAAGGCCCGGCGCGGTCCGGTGCATGGCGGCACGCGGTGCAGCTCGGCGGCCCGGGGCCGGCGAAGTCGTTTGGAGCTGCCAGTCGGACGGGTTACACTTGGGTTACGGGCAGGAGCCGGGCTGGTCCCACCTTCGAGGCGAGGATAGGCCGGTCTGCCAAGACCTCCGACAGGCTCGAGCAAACCGATCTTCGGTTCGGTTTGGCGCGCGCCGCACGAGTCAAGATCACTATGGTGCCTGTTTCTTGAGAACTCAACAGGGTGTTTGATAAGCCAGTGCCATGTTGCCCCCTTTTTTGTTGGGGGGTTGGCATTTTGATTGTGTTTGTTTGTCAGGAGTTCTCTGATGACATGTTTTTTGTTGGAGAGTTTGATCCTGGCTCAGGACGAACGCTGGCGGCGTGCTTAACACATGCAAGTCGAGCGGAAAGGCCCTTCGGGGTACTCGAGCGGCGAACGGGTGAGT
>Ga0307415_100000022_pt1 | contig 65606 bp, 58 predicted proteins | sample DK1Cmetagenome_FD_204524 | JGI IMG/M metagenome (GOLD analysis project Ga0307415, IMG submission 204524) | Maize rhizosphere microbial communities from greenhouse at UC Davis, California, United States - DK15-C-2 | ecosystem: Host-associated > Plants > Roots > Rhizosphere > Soil | place: USA... | reverse complement strand
CCACGCAGATCAGGCGCCGGGCGCGGGTCACCGGCGCGCTCGACCAACGGCAGGACACCGGCCCAGGCGTCCCCGGCGATATCGTCGGGCGTGTCCTCGGGCCAGCCGTCCGACACCTTCAACGACCATTCCGCGATCGGCAGCGCGAGCACCATCGTGGCGGCGAGTTCCTTGCGCGTCGAGGGTCGGACCTCCCTGGAACGACCGGGGAGCAGGGCCTCGATCAACACCTCGAGTGCGTGGACCTTCTCGTCGGGATCGACCGGGGAGAACGAACCGAAGAGCACCACGCTGCGGTAGTGCATCGAAGACTCGAACGCCGAGCGGGCGACGACGAGGCCGTCCACCACGGTGACGGTGAGGCAGGCCGGCGCTGCGCCGGCGAGCAGCCGCATCCATCGCGACCCGGTCGAGCCGTGCACCAGCACGCTGTCGCCGAGGCGCGCGATCGCGGTCGGTATCACCAGCGGATGCCCGTCGGCGACGAGGCCGACGTGCCCGATGCGGGCGGTATCGAGCAGTGCGTCGACGGCGGCCCGATCGGTGACAGCCTTCTCCGGCAAGCGGGTCAGTTGGGTCCGTACCACGAAGCCCGATCATGCCCGCTGGGTGGGACTTGTCAAGCCTCCCATTAGGCTGACGGACCATGACCCGGTACGCGATCGGCCTGCCCAACGTCGGCGAGTTCGGTGACCCCCGGCTGCTGCGGGACCTGGCCGTGCTGGCCGAGGAGTCCGGGTGGGACGGGGTGTACCTCTGGGACCACACACTGTTCCACGAGCCGGAGTGGCCGGTGGCCAACCCGACCGTGACCGCGGCCGCGATCGCGGTGGCGACCCGTCGCGTCCGGATCCTGCTGGCCTGCGTGCTGGCCCGCCGCCGGGTCGCCGTGGTGGCGCGCGAGACCGTCGGCCTGGACCTGTTGTCGGACGGTCGCCTCACGCTGGTGGCGCCGCTCGGGTCGCTCGACCTGGAGTTCGCCGGCTTCGGTGAACCGGCCGACCTGCGGGCCCGGGGCGAGGCGCTGACCCGCAATCTCGAGGATCTGGTGCGGCTCTGGTCCGGGGAGCCGGTCGTACTCGGTGGAGGCGCCGGGCCGGTACAGATGGTGCCGCCGCCGGTTCAGCGGCCCCGCATCCCGATCTGGTGCGGCGGCACGTGGCCCAACCGTCGGCCGCTTCGCCGGGCCGCCCGCTTCGACGGGGCCATGCCGACGTTCGCCGAGCAGAAGACCCGGCGCCCGCCGCCCGAGGAGTTCGCCGCCGCCACGGCGTACATCGCCGGGCACCGCGAGGGCGGGCTGGCCGGCTACGACGTCGTGCTGGAGGGCAGCACCGATCCGGACTCGGCGGCCGAGGTGGTTTCATCCTATGTGGACGCAGGCCTGACCTGGTGGGTCGAGGAGATGGGGTGGTGGCGGGTGCCGCCGGACGCGCCGCCCGGCGCGGTCGCCCGGTTCGCGCGCGAGCGCATCGCCGCCGGCCCGCCGCGCATCGCCGCCCCGTCGGACTGAGCGTGATCAGCGCTCCGACGCGGGGCCGATCACCGGCTTGACGTCCACGATGGGCGTGCCGTCCAGCGCCTCGAGGTGGGCCACCTGGACCCGCAGACCGTCGACCGTGACCACCCGTACCCGGTGCAGGCCGACCGGGTTGGGCCGGTCGGGCGAACGCGTGCTGAAGACGCCGGTCAGCGGCCGGCTCGTGTCGTCGCGCGGGTGCACGGCCAGCACGTCGCGGTCGGCCCGATCGAACCAGGTGAGCACGAGCATCTCCGCGCCCGGCTCGATGTCGCGCGTCGCGTCACGGATGGCCGGGTCGAACACCAGCCAGGCCGCCGGAGCGCCCTCGTCGCCCTGCCGCGGCGCCTCCTCCCGGGTCGTCAACGGGGACTCCACCCGCCCGACCGGGCGCACCACGAACTCCGTCATGACGATCACCCTAGCGAGCGACCATGGCGGCCTGTGCCGCACGCTCGCGTCCCTCGCGACGGGCTAGTCCAAGATCCTGGGTCAGTTCCGGTGACTTCGCGGGCCAGATCAGTCACCGGAACTGACCCATGAGCGCGGCGCGACTGGCCAGGATCGCCATGGCCTGGCGGCGCACGTTCTCCGGCTCGAGCATGAGACGGTCGTGGGTAAATCGGACGGCGTGGATGCCCAGCTCCGCCAGCGCGGCATCGCGGGCCACATCGCGCTCGCGGTGTGAGAACCCGTCGTGCCACTTCGCGCCGTCGAGCTCGAAGTTGGTCGCGGTCGGCCGGTGGAACAGATCGAGGTACACGGTCGTACCGCCGATCTTCACCGGCACCTGGCGCTCGAGGAGGGGCATTCCCGGTCCGGTGAACACGTGATCGTAGCCCCAGAGCTCGAGCTCGCTTCGACAGCCGATGGCGATCTTGTCAAGCAGCGTCCGCAGCCTGGCCCGCTCGCGCATCCGCGGCATGGTGGTGGCAAGTGCGTGCGACACGCGATCCGCGGTGGTCATGCGTCGCCCGACCGCCTGCAACAGCGGCGCCCGCTGGGCATCACCGTCGAGCATCGGCCAGGAGTCGACCAGCGACCACTCGAGTCCAGTCACCGCGACAGCCTGCCGGACCAGTACATGCGGCGGCTCGGCCATGAAACCGCAGCGGCGATGCGCCACGATGCCGTCCACGCGCAGGCGCCGCCGCCGACCCGTCATCACGTGCACCTCGTCACCGAGGGGTACCGGCAGACCCCACACCTCGAGCGCCGTGAGGTGGCTCAGCGCCGCCTGCGGACCAGCCCGCAACAGCGCGGCCCGCCAGCGGCCCACGCGTGTCCTGGCCACGTCCGGTGTGAGTAGCACACCGGCGTACAACGACGTGACGTGGCCAGTTCGGAGGGCGTGCCGCAGGACGTGCTCGGACACCGCGCCGAGCGCCACGGCCCGTCGGATCACGCCGTCCTCGGCTCGCAGTAGCGAAGCGAGGGTGGAGTTCACCCTTCGCACCCTGCCCGACGGCGTGCAGCCTCGACACCCCCGAGTCATGGGCTGTGGACAACCCGTCGACTGACCAAGATCCTTGGTCACTTCCGGGGACAGATCGGGCCGACTTCGCACCCGTTTCTGACCCACAACCGTGGCAGCATGGGCCGACGCCGGACCGGCCACCGATCGCCTGGCCGGTTGGCTCCGTGGTGCGCGTCGCGCCCTCGCAGCGCCATCGAAACGCGCACACGGCCGTCATCTGGCACTACAAGGACGAGTGCTGGCCCACGCCAGGGGTAAGCAGGGGCACCCTACAGTACAAAAAGCGTCTGTAGGGTGCCCCTGCTTACGACGAGGAGGGGGTCAGGGCCGGGCGGTGTAGATGAAGCCGACCTTGTCGACCTCGGTGCCGGACCGGCCGTGAAACCCGGCGATCTGCCATCCGGGCGGCGCGGTGCGGGTGACACAGTCCGATGTGGTGGAGCCGCCGGCCAGCGTGCGGCCGAGGTTGGTCGTGAACCGGGCGTGGAATATCCGGGTACTGCCGCTGCGCTGGCCGCGGCACAGGAAGGCGGTCGTCACGTACTCGTCGCCGCCCAGCGCCAGTGACGCCAGGGTGCCGCCGCTGCCGCCGTGCTCGAGGGTGGTGCCGCCGGCCAGCGTCACGCCGACGCGGTCGACCCGGGCGCCGGCCCGGAGGAAGACCGATGTGGCCCGCCCGCCGGCCGGGACGCGGTCGATGTCGTTGAAGTAGCTCCCGTGCGGCCCACCGAACTGCTCGCTCAACTGGTACGCGGGATTGGTCGACCAGGCGAACCGGACCGCGATCGGGTGGTGGTCGGACAGCATCCGGCCCGACGAGTCGAGAAACGCGGCGTGGTCGTTGTTGTAGTCCGTCGCGGTGAGCGTGACGAGACGGCTGCCGCGGTAGAGGACCTTGTCGACGACCTCGCACGCGTTGGTCACGGCCGACGCGTCACAGCCCAGGGATGGGCTGCCCGCCGCCGGCGGCACGCCGCCCCGTACCAGGTGGACCCAGGCATCGGTCAGGCCGTTGTCCGCGACGAAGGCCGCGATGGCCTCGCCGGCGCGGGTGTAGCGGGTGTTGGTGTCGCCCATGACGACCACCGCGTTACCGGCCGAGTGGGAGGCGATGAACGACGTGAGCTGGCGGAGGTTGTCGCCCCGCACCGCTAGGTCGTCGGCCGTGTTTCCGGCGTCGGCGTGCAGGTTGTACAGGTCCACATAGACACCCTCGGACAGGCGCAGCCGCATGAACGTGAAGCCCTTGGGGGTCAGGCAGTCGGCCTCGGAGAAGTTGCAGGAGTTCCACCGGACGCGCTCGAAGTCGCCGGTGTCGTACGGGAAGTTGGACAGCGTGTTCAGTCCACTGCCGAATCCGGCGCCGCCACTGGTCGGCGTCCGGTACGGATGGGCGTCGGCCGCGTACAGGTTCGAGTGGTAGTTGAAGTCCTCCTGGACGTGCACGACGTCGTACGGGCCGAGCCTCTGCCCGATGGCCGTGGTCGCCGGCGCCCGCGGTGTCGGCGCGCTGGAGATGCCCTCGGGCAGGCCGGCGATGTTGTACGACAGCACGCTGAACACGCCGGAGGTTGCCCCGGTGGCCGGGGCCGGCGGGAGGATCGCGGCCGCCGTGGCGAACGTCGCGGCCAGGGCGCCGACAAGGACTCTTCGCATGGTCGGCCTCTCGGTCGGGCGGACGCATCGACGGGCGTCACGCAAAGCCGTTTGGGCGTGACTGTAGGCGCTCTCGGCGGTCGACGGAAGAGAGTGCGAAGATTCTTCACATCGGCGGGTCGGCCCGCATCCGGATCTTGACGTTGTCGTCGCCGTGGCGTTTCACGTCGCGGAATCCGAGCCGCCGGTACAGGGCGTGGGCGCGGCGGTTGACGGCCAGCACGTCCAGCGTGACCGGCACGCCGCGGGCGGCGGCGGCGTCGAGCAGCCCGCCTATCAACCGCGCACCTACGCCTCGGCCCTGGTACTCGGGAAGGACCTGGATGCGCCCCAGGTAGATCTCGTCGGGCGAGTCGTGGACGGTGAACGAGCCCACGTCCCGTCCCTCGACGGTGATGATCCGTGTCCGGTCCGGGTCGAAGCCGCGGTCGTGGAACCCGCGCTGGACCTCGTCGTCCCAGCCCCACAACCGCTCCACATAGGGCCGCATGGCCGCCCGGTGCAGCGCGAAGCAGGACTCCCGGTCCGCCTCGGTCGCCGGCCTGAGCCCCGGTTCTCCTACCGCCTCCACCCGTCCACCGTGCCACGGTGACCGCGGGCCGGTCAGGCCGCCGGAGTGCTCGCGCCGGCCCAGGCCCGCCGCAGCCGGACCCGGGCGCCGGTCTGCAGGAGCGATCCGGAGTAGAGCCGCGCCGCCCCGAGGACGAACACCACCACCGTGGCGGCCAGGACCACCAGGGACACGAACGGCTCCCACGCCCGCGGATCGCCGGCGAACATCCGTACCGGCATCGCCACCGCCGCGGTGAACGGCACGTAGGAAAGGATCAGCATGGCCCGGTCGCTGTCCTGCAGGAACGTCACCGCCAGGTAGGGCAGCATCACGAACATCATCACCAGCGTCGAGCTGGAGCCGAGGTCCTCGACCCGGCTGACCACGGCCCCGGCCACGGCCCACATCGAGGCCAGCAGCACGAATCCCAGGATGAAGAAGGGCACGTACCAGCCGAGGGCCGGCGCGACCATGGCGAGCAGGACGCCCTGGCCGCCCGCGCGCAGGGCCAGAGGCGCGATGAGGGCCAGAATGCCCACCTGGGCGAAGACCAGCAGCGAGTGCGCGGCGATCTTGCCGGCCAGCAGGGCGCGCACGGGCACCGTCGAGGCGAGGATCTCGACGATGCGGGTCTGTTTCTCGACCACGACGCTCTGGGCGATGGTCAGGCCGAGCATCGAGAATGCGAAGAACACCAGCGCGAAGAAGTACGAGACCAGGCTCACCACGGTCTGGTCCAGCGCGCCCGGAGTCAGCAGGTCCACCGGCGGCGTCTCGGCCAGGGCGGCGACGATCTCGTACGGCGTGTCGGTCAACGCCACGACGCGGACGCCGGTCGCCGATCCGGAGTCGGAGACCACGGCGGCGCTGACGTCGCCCGCGCGCACCAGCGCGTTGGCCTCGTCCACAGTGGCCACCGGCCGGGCCTCGAGATCGGTGGCGGCGACCGCCCTGGATGCTTCCGGGCCGACCGTGGCCACCGTGGGGGCCGAGTCGCCGTCGAACAGCCCGGGGATGATCGCGGCGGCCAGGAGGCCGACCACGAAGATGCCGAAGGTGATCCAGAAACTCCTGTTGCGGACCGTCGCCTCGACCTCCCGCTGGGCGACGAGGCGGGTCGCGGACCAGAAGCCGGTGCCCGACATCAGATGACCTCCCGGAAGATCTCGGCGAGCCGGGGTACGACCGGACCGAACGCGCGGACCGGCCCCCGGCGCAGGGCCTCCCGCACCACGCCCTGGGCCGTGTCGGCGTCGCCCTCGGCGACGTCGAAGAGCACGCGTTCGCCGTCGAGTTCGACCACGTCGACCCCCGGAACGTCGCGGACCCAGCCCGCGTCCCCGTCGACGATGAGCTGGAACCGGGGTGCACCGAAGCGCGTCCGCAGCGAGTCACGGTCGCCGTGGGCGACGATCGCGCCGCCGGAGATGATGACAAGATCGTCACAGAGCCGCTCGACCAGGTCGAGCTGGTGGCTGGAGAAGAGCACCGGTACGCCGTGGGCGGCCCGCTCCCGGAGCACGCCGAGCACCGTGTCGATGGCCAGCGGGTCCAGGCCGGAGAACGGCTCGTCGAGAATCAGCAACTCCGGGTCGTGGACCAGCGCCGCGCAGATCTGGGCCCGCTGCTGGTTGCCCAGCGACAGGCGCTCGACCGGATCGTCGGCCCGCTCGGTCAGCTCCAGCCGGTCCAGCAGCGCGGCGGTGTTGCCGGTCGCGGTGGCGCGGTCCATGCCGTGCAGCCGGGCCAGGTACACCATCTGCTCGGCGACCTTCATCTTCGGGTACAGTCCGCGTTCCTCGGGCATGTAGCCGAACCGCTGCCGTACCGCCTGCGTGACCGGACCACCGCGCCAGGTGACGGTGCCGCCGTGGGCGGCCAGGACGCCGAGGATGATCCGCATCGTCGTCGTCTTGCCGGAGCCGTTCGCGCCCACGAAACCGGTGATGCGTCCGGCCGACACGTCGAACGACACGTCGTCGAGCACCTTGGTGCCGTCGAAGGATCGGCTGATCGACCGTACCCGCAACATGCCGCCAGGTTAGGCAGCCGCGGTCGGCTCCGCGTCCCACGCGGGATGGACGACGGTGATCCTCCGCTCGACGGACCCGGAACCACGGACCGCTCAGGTTCCGGGGGCGACGACGCCCCGCTCGTACGCGTAGACGACGGCCTGCGTACGGTCGCGCAGCCCGAGCTTCATCAGCACGCGCGACACGTGCGTCTTGACCGTCGTCTCGCCCAGGTACAGCTGCTCGGCGATCTCGGCGTTGCTGGCGCCGCGGGCCAGCGCGACCAGGACCTCGAACTCGCGCTCGGTAAGCTCCGGCGGCCGGTGCGGCTCGGCCACCGGTTGCGGCGCGCTGAAGCGCTGGATGACCCGCCGCGTGGCCTCCGGGGACAGCAGGGCATCGCCGCGCGCCACGATCCGTACGGCGTCCACGAGGTCCTCCGGTCGGGCGTTCTTCAGCAGGAACCCGCTGGCGCCGGCCTTCAACGCCTCGAAGAGGTAGTCATCGCGATCGAACGTGGTCAGGATCACCACCTTGGTCGGACCCCGAGCCGCGGTGCCGGGGGCGAGGATCCTCCGTGTCGCCTCCAGACCGTCCACATCGGGCATCTGCACGTCCATGAGGACGACGTCCGGCCCCAGCGCCGCGACGCGGTCGACGGCCTCGGCGCCGGTGCGGCCCTCGCCGACGACCTCGATGTCGTCCTCGGCCCCCAGGATGACCCGGAACCCGGCCCGCACCAGCTCCTGGTCGTCCACGAGGACGACCTTGATCGGCCCATCGCCACTCATCCGGACACCGTCGCCGCCGGCCGTTCACCGAGCTGGAAGCGCGCCCGTACCTGGAAGCCACCGGTGCGGCGGGGACCCACGTCGAGCTGGCCGCCGTGCACCGCCACGCGTTCCCGCATCCCCAGCAGGCCCAGGCCGCTGCCCGGCACCGAGCCGTCGCCGCCGTGGCCGTCGTCGTTGATCTCCACCTCGAGGCTGGCCTCCAGGAAGCGGATGCGCACATCGGCGGTGGTCGCGGCGGCGTGCTTGACCGTGTTGGTCAGGGCCTCCTGCACCACCCGGTACGCGGACAGGGCGGTCGCGTCCGGCACCGGCCTCGGCTCGCCGTAGACCGCGTACGTGACGCGAAGGCCGGTGGCGCGGGTCTCGTCGACCAGGCGGGTGATCTGGTCGAGTCCGGGCATGGGCGGGCGAGCCTCGACCGGCGCGACCGCGCCACCGGGCCGGCCCGTGTCGCCGTCGACCGGCCGGGCCGTGTCGCCGTCGCCCGGCGGGTCCTGGTCGGCCCGGAGCACGCCGAGCAGCCCGCCCAGTTCCTGGATCGCCGTCCGGGCCGTCGACTCGACCGCCGAGAGCGCCTGGCTGGCCACGACCGGGTCGGAGCCCAGCACGCGCCGGGCGGCCGAAGCCTGCACGCCCATCACCGACACGTGGTGCGCGACGACGTCGTGCAGGTCCCGGGCGATGCGCACGCGTTCGGCCATCACGGCCTGGCGGGCGTTCTCGGCCTGCGAGCGCCGCAGCTGCTCGCCCTGTACCACCAGCTGGTGCTGGCGACGGGCCGACTCCCAGGCCTGGTTGCCGAAGACGTACGCGGCCACGAAGTACACCAGGTTGATGCCGACGCCGTACAGCGCGGCGGCCAGGAGGGGGTCCAGCGGTCCGGCCGCCTCGTCGAAACTCGGCGGCGGGCCGGCGAGGGCTCGGTACAGGTTGATGCCGATGAAGGCGAACATCGCGGCGATCACGGCGATCCGCACCCACCGGGCCACGGTCCGGTTACGCCCCCAGGCCCCGAGGCTGTACAGCGCCAGGAACAGCGCGATCGACGGTACGAGGTTGTCGCCGACCGCCCGGACCTGCCCAGCGATGAAGACCGCGCCGACGATCAGGGACACGGTGGCGGGGAACCGCCGGCGCACGAGCAGCGGCGCCGTCAGCGCCACACCCCAGGCCAGCTGCTCGCCCAGAGACGGCGCGGTGCCCTGGATGAACGCACCCATGCTGTTGATCAGGACCGTGATCACGGCACCGCCGGCCATCACGACCGCGGTGAGCACGACATCGCGGCGTTCGCATAGGCCGATCGGTCCCGGTCGGCGCCAGCCTTCCCACTCCTCCACGCCGGACAAGGTAGCTCACCGCCACGCGCAGAGACAGCGACCGCGTTGCCCAAGATCCGCTCGATCATGACGTTGGCGTCAGCCACGCGCGCCGATCATGACGTTAACTTCATGATCGGCGCTGGTGGCGGCGAGGGCGGGCGGGACGTACCAAACCACGCACGGCGGGCCGGCGATGGCCGTACCTTGCTGGTGTGGGCGTCGCAGCCGTCGGGGGCGGTGGCACGGCCGGCATCGTCGTGCCCGGGGTGGAACTGGCCGAGGAGATCGGCCGTGGGGCCGGGACGTCCGTGTTCCGCGCCGTGCGCCAGGGTCGCGAGTACGCGGTCAAGGTGCTGCGCTCCCCGGGCGACGAGCGACAGGCGACCTCGTTCCGGCGCGAGGCCGCGCTCCTGGCCAGCCTTGACCATCCCGGCCTCAACCGCGTGTACGAGGTCGGAGAGGCGGGCGGTCGCCCCTACCTGATCATGGACTTGATCCACGGCCGCACGCTGGCGCAGGTGTTGGTGCAAGAGCGGCTCAGTGAGGCCCGCGTGCTCGGTGTGGCCGTTGAGGTGGCCGATGCGCTGACCGTGGCCCACCGGGCGGGGTTGGTGCACCGGGATCTCAAGCCGGACAACATCATGGTCTCCGACGACGGTCGAGTCCACGTCATCGACCTCGGCCTGGCCGGGCGGGCGGTCGAGGTGGTCGCGGACGCCGCCGTCGGCACGTTCCTCTACTCGGCGCCCGAGCAGACCGGCGCACTGCGTCGGGCCGTGGACGGTCGGGCCGATCTGTACTCCCTCGGCGTGGTGGTGTTCGAGTGCCTGGCCGGCTCGCCACCGTTCACGGCGGCCGACGCCGGTGCCCTGATCCAGATGCACCTGGCAACGCCGCCGCCGGACCTGCGCCTGCTGCGCCCGGACATCGCCCCCGCCCTCATCGCCGTGGTGGCGAAGCTGGTGGCCAAGGATCCCGACGATCGCTATCAGAGCGCCCGGGGACTGCTCGCCGACCTGTCCCGCATCTCGGCCGGCGAACGCGACGGCTTCCCGCTCGGCACCGGCGAGGTCATCGGCGGCACCGACTCTCCGCTCGTGGGCCGCGACGAGCCCGCCCGGACCCTGCTTGACCGCTGGCATCGGGCCGTGGGTGGCCATGGTGGCCTGGCGGTGATCCAGGGACCGCCGGGTACCGGCAAGAGCCGCCTGGCGCGCGAGGTCGCGGCGGCCGCGCTGGCCTCGGGTCGGCTCGTCCTGCACGGCAAGAGCGGCATCGACGACGCCGTGCCGCTGGCGCCGCTGCGGGACGCGGTGGAACGGTACACACGCGCGATCGGCCAGCTGAGCGAGGCCGGCCGCGCCGCGGCGGTCGACCGGCTGGCCGCGGCCGCCGGCGTGACCGGCCCGCTGCTGCGGTCGCTCAGTCCGACACTGACCGACCTGCTGGGCGTGGGGAATGCCGGTTCCGGGCACGACGAGCGCCAGTTCGCCGACGCGGTGGCCACCCTGCTGCTGGGACTGGCCGAGCAGGCCGGCGGCGCGGCACTGCACCTGGACGATGCCCAGTGGTGGGACGAGGGTACGCGTCGGGTGATCCGACAGCTCGCGCCGCGGCTGCCGGGCTCGCGCCTGCTCGTCATCGCCACGGCGCGCGACGACCCGGACAGCGGGCCGGCCGTGGAGTCCCTCCTGGACGGTCTGGGTCCGGCCGCGGACACCCGGATGACCCTGCGGCCACTGGACGAGGCGGCGATCGAGTCCCTTGTGCACGATCAACTAGGCGGCGGCGACGTGCCCGGCGAACTCGTGGCCCGGCTGTCCCGGCGCAGCGACGGCAACCCCCTGGCCGTGCGCGAGTTCGTCCGCGCGATCGTCGACGCCGGCCTGGTCCGGCCGTCGTGGGGAACCTGGCATCTGGACGCGGCCGGTCTGGACGCCCTGGCCCTGCCGGACGACATCGCCGACCTGGTCGTGCGCCGGGTCGACACCCTGGGCGGGTCGGCCCGGGAGATCCTCACGATCGCCGCCGTCGTGGGTACCCGGTTCGAACCGGACCTCATCGGCGAGGTGGCCACGGAGCCCGACCTCGTCCCGTCGGCTCTGGCCGAGGCGACCGGCCACCGTCTCATCGAACCGACGTCGGCCGGGGGATACGCGTTCCTGCACGACCGCATCCGGGAGGCGCTGCTGGCCGACCTCGCCGACGACGCCCGGCGCGAGCTGCACCAGCTCATCGCGGAGGCCTTGAAGCGCATCGGTGGCGGCGGGCCGGAGCGGATCTACGCGATGGCCCGGCACTATCTGCGCGGTGACGTGGCGCGCACGCCCGAGATGGCCTTCCGGGCGGCCGCGGCGGCCGGTGAGCTGGCCCTGGCCGAGCACGCGCCGGCCGACGCCGTGGACTTCCTCACCCGGGCCGAGCGGGTGGCCGCCGACGCCGACCTGATGCCCGACGGCGCCTTCCACGCCACGCTCGGCGTCGCCCACATCTACTGTGGACAGTACGCCATCGGTGAGAGCCGGATCCACCAGGCGCTGCGCACCGAGCGCGATCCGCGCCGCCGAGCCCAGTGCTACAGCGACCTGGCCGTCTCGCACCATCTGCGGTGGGAAGGCAACCGCGCCGTCGAGATGATCAAGCTGGGACTGGCCGAGCTGGGTCATCCGCTGCCGCGCAACCCGGTCGCCTACGCACTGAGGACCGCGGTGTCCTTTGTGGCAGGTCTGCTCATCGGCCTGCTGCCCCGACGGCTGCGGCGGGTCGAGGGTTCGAAACGGGAGTCCCACGTGCTGCGCTCCCAGCTGCTCAACATCGGGGCGCAGTGCGCGGCGGTGGCCATGCGGCAGCCGCTGATGGGTTCCCTCAACATGCTCGCGTTGCCCCTGGCCGCCCGGCTGGCCGACGGCAAGCAGTACGGGGACAACCACGGTGGATTATCGGTCCTGTGCTCGGTGATCGGCTGGCACCGCCTGTCCGACCGCCTGTACGCCCACGCGGTCGAGGAGGCCCGCCGCACCGGGGATCCGCGATACATCGCCCACATTGGATGGATGCGGGGCGTGCGCGTCGACGTGGCGCCGCCGATCGGGGCCAGCACGGGAGTGGCCATGGGCCGGTCCCTGGAGGAGCACGGGCGGGCGCTGGACACGGGGGAGTTCCTCACCGGCATCGGCGCCCTGGGCCACATACTGATCCTGCGCGGGTACTGCGCCGACGCGGCCGCCTGGTACCGGGTCGGCGTGGACCGCTCCGGAGTCTCGGCCGAGGCGCTGGGCAACGTCTTCGCGACGATCGGGGCGCAGGCCGCCGCGCTGGCCGGACGAGCGGCCGAGGCGGCCGCCCAGGTCGGCCTCGTGCGCGACTTCGTGGAGAGCCTGCCGGACAACCGGGCCCAGCTCGTCAACCTCGTCCTCACCGAGATCCAGGTCGCCGTCGAACAGGGCGAGACCGGCGACGAGCTCGATCGCGCGCTGGACCGGTTCGCCGCGCTCGGGCTCAATCCGGCCCTGGTGTGGTCGTTTCATCGGCCGGCCTGGGTGTACCAGGCGTTCGGCCGCCTGGCCCAGGCGGCCGCCGCCCCGCCCGAGGCGCGGGCGACCCGCCTGCTCCAGGCCGAGCGGGCCGTGCGGGACCTGCGTCGGGCCGCCAACGGTCCGGTGTTGCTTGCCTTCCACGCCTCGGCCGTGGCCGTCCTCCGCCAGCTCCGGGGGGACCACCACGGCGCGCTGGGCGCGGCGGCCCGGGCGCAACGCCGGGCCGCCGGCCTCGATCTGCCGCTCGCGGAGTACGAGGCGGCCCGCGTCCAGGCCCGGTCGCTGCGGGCGCTGGGCCGACCGGCCGACGCGAGCCGCCGCGCGGCCGAGGCGATGCTGCTGGCCAGCGAGCACGGATGGCCGACGCGGGCCCGCTGGGTCCGCACCGAGTTCGGCCTGGAGCCGAGCACCGGTGGATCCATCGGTCTGGTCGCCGCCACGGTCACCGGCTCCGGAGAACACACGCACACGAGCGGCGGGGCGTCGATGAGCCTGCACGGTCGCCGGCTCGAGGCTCTGCACCAGGTGAGCCTGGCCGCCTCGACGATCCTGGATCCGGCCCAGCTGGCCCGAGTGGCGCTGACCGAGCTTCTGCGCATCTTTGGGGCGGAGCGCGCGTTCCTGTTCCTCTCCGACGCCCGGACCGACCGGCTGACCCCCTATCTGGGTCGAGACTCGGCCGGAACGGATCTGGACCGGCTCACCGGCTACGGGTCGACGCTGGTGGAGCGGGTCCACCACGATCGCGAAGCACTCGTCGTGACCGGCAGCGAGGAGGGCGCGGCCCTGGGCTCCCAGAGCACGCTCGTACACGGGCTGCGCAGCATCATGGTGGCGCCGCTCCAGGTCAAGGGGCGCCTCCTCGGTGTGGTCTATCTGGACAGTCGAGCCGCCAAGGGCATCTTCACGGCCGACGACGTCGACATCCTGGCCGCCATCACCAACCACGTCGCGACCTCGCTGGAGACGGCCCGGGCCGCGCAACTCGAACTGGCCGTGCACGCCGCCGTTCGGGAGCGCGACGTCGCCGAGTCACTCCGGGCGGCGTTGAACGACCTGACCTCCACATTGGATCCAGCCGAGGTACGGGACCGGCTGCGCGCGCGAGTGGCCTCCGCTCTGCCCGACTCGACCGTGCGCGTGCTCGACGGGACAGATCCGACGACGGCCGCCCTGCTGGACGGCCGGGACGTCGTACGCGGATCCCGGGACGACGCCGAACCGCCGGCGCCGCATGCGTGGCCCGAGGACACGTACGCCTGGCTCGAGCTGCCGATGCGGGTGCGGGGCGACACACTCGGCCTGGTCCTCGCGAGCAACGCGGCCCGGCCCTACACCGACACCGAGGTGGAACTGGTCGCGGCGATGACCGAACAGGGGGCCACGGCGCTGGACAACGCCACGCTGTTCCGGCGGGTCGAGGAGCTGGCCACCCGCGACGGGTTGACCGGCCTGTTCAACCGTCGGCACTTCTTCGATCTCGCCGAGCACCGGGCCGGGCTGTGGCGCCGCTACCAGTGGCCCATCGCGGCCATCATGGCCGACATCGACCACTTCAAGGTCATCAACGACACCCACGGCCACGGCGTGGGCGACGAGGTCATCCGGGAGGTCGCCCGGCGCCTGCGACAGACGCTGCGTGACACCGACCTGATCTGTCGGTACGGCGGCGAGGAGTTCGCCGTGCTCCTGCCGGAGACCACCGCCGAGGCGGCCAAGATCGCCGCCGAGCGACTGCACAAGACGGTCACCGGCGCCCCGATGACCACGGCCGCCGGCGAGGTGAACGTGACGGTCAGCGTGGGCCTGGCCGGCCCGGCCGCGATGCGCGGCGATGTGGAGGCGCTGCTCACCCGGGCCGACCAGGCTCTGTACGAGGCCAAGCGCGCCGGCCGCGACCGCGTGATGGTGCTCGAGGACTGACGAATAGGCTGTCCGCCCCGCCCGAGGCGTGGTGGTGCATAGTGGACGGGTGCGGCTGACGATCCTGGGTGGCTGCGGGGGCTGGCCGGAGGCGGGCGGCGCGTGCGGCGGGTACCTGCTCGAGCGGGACGGCTTTCGGCTGCTCATCGATCCCGGCTACGCCACCGCGCCCAGGCTCTTCGGGCTGATGCCCGCGCCGGCGGTGGACGCCGTGCTGGTCAGCCACGGGCATCCCGACCATTGCGCCGACCTCAACCCGCTGCTGCGGGCCCGGGCCATGGCCGACGAGCCGCCGGGCGCACTGCCGGCCTACGCGCCACCGGGAGCGTTGAACGCGGTGCTGGCACTGGAACCCACCGGTTTTCTCCACTCGGCGGTCGTGGTCCACGACCTCCTCTCCGACCAGGTTGTCCACATCGGACCGTTCGCGGTGGAGACCCGCTCGCTGCCGCACTTCGTGCCCAACCTCGGCCTGCGGATCAGCGCCGGCGATCGCGCGATGATGTACACGGGCGACAGCGGTCCGAGCCCGGACATCGTCGCGCTGGCCGGCGGCGTCGACCTGATGCTCGCCGAGGCCACCGAGCCGGAAGAGCTGCCCACCGACCTCATCGGCCAGCTGTCCACCGCGATCGACGCGGGGGCCCAGGCCGCGCAGGCCGGTGCCGGTCGCCTCGTGCTGACGCACCTGTGGCCCGGCACCGATCCGGAGCGGGCCCGGGCCGCCGCGGCGAGCCGCTACGGCGGCGCCATCTCGGTGGCCCGCCCCGGCCTGAGCTACGACTGGTGAGCAGCGCAGCCCCGAGATCGCGATCCTGAGGACAATCGTGGACCTGGACTCCACGTTCGTCCTCAGGATCGCAATCGTGACTGCCGGGTCAGGTGGCGGTGCAGGACACGATCGTCGGGGCGGAGTTCGTGCCGTTCCACGACCCGAGGAAGCCGAACGTGGTGCTGGCGCCGGCGGCGAGGAAGCCGTTGTAGCCCACGTTGCGGGCGGTCACGCTCGACCCGCTGGTGGTCGACGTCGCGTTCCAGATCTGGGTGATGGTCTGCCCGTTGGCGAAGGACCACGTCGCTGCCCAGCTGGTGATGGCCGCCGGACCGGCGGTCACCCGCACGTCGGCCTGGAAGCCACCTTGCCACTGGTTCACGATCGAGTACGCGGCCGCGCACGTGCGCGAGCCGGTCGGAGGCGGCGTGGTGACCGCCGGCCTCGTGGTGGTTGTCGCCGGCCGGGTCGTCGTGGTCGCCGGCCTCGTGGTCGTCGTCGGCGGCCGGCTGGTCGAGGTCGTCGTCTGGCCGCTGAATATCGTGGCCTCCCGGGCCGTGGCCCGGATGCCGTTGGCGCCGTTGAAGATGCGCTGGCCCCACGTCGTGAGCTGGCTGGCGTTGAAGCCCGTCGCCATGTCGAGGATCGGATCGTTGTTGCCGCTCCAGGACCATCCGAGGTACCCGAGGCCGCGGGCGACCGACTCGGACAGGATCGTCTCGTGGTCCACCTCGTTGGGGTTGAACCGCCAGCCGAACTCGCCGATGACCAGCGGCCAGCCGTTGGTCTGGAAACGGTTGAGGTAGTCGACGATGCTGGCCGCGGTGTTGAAGACGGCGTACATGTGGATCGACAGGACCGTGTTGCGCTGGCTGTCGGCGTTGAGGATGGTCTGCGCGTTGTCCCGCATGACGAACTGCCAGTCCTGGCCCCAGTTCGGCCCGTCCACCATGAGCAGGTGCTCGAATCCGTTGCTGCGCATGCGCTGGATGGCGGCGGTCGTCGCGCTGACCCACTGGGCGGCGTTGTTGTTCCCGATCGGCTCGTTGCCGATGTTGATGACAACGTAGTTCTCCTGGCCGACGAGGGCGCTCTTCTGGCTGATCCAGTATGTGACCGCCTCATCCAGCGAGGCGGCCGCGCCGTCCTCGCCGAAACCGGTGGTGTCGTGCACCTCGAGGACGCAGATCATCCGGTTCTGCTTGCACAGGTTGATCACATTGGTGACGTCGGTGGAGGGCCCCCACCGCTTGCCGCTGCCGAGCACGACGCGCACCGTGTTGGCGCCGAGGGCCTTGATGTTGGCGAAGGAGGTCGTCTGGTTCGTGAACCAGACGTGCGGGTGGTTGATGCCGCGCATGATGAACGTCTGGCCGTTGGCTTCGACGATGTTGCGGCCGCTGATGTGCAGGCCCACGGCGGCTGACGCCGGTGCCACGTTCACCAGGATCGAGGCGGCGACGGCTACCGCGGCGGCGGCGACGATGATGAGTTTCCTGCTCAACGAGCTTGCGAGTTGACCAACAGGGCTTGGCATGACCTACCTCAAGGTGGAGGAGGCCCCGGGGACGGGGCGGGACGAACGAGAGCGACAGACCCGGACCCCGACGATCGCTGCCTGGCTCGCAGCCTGATCAGCGTAGGTGAATGTATCGTCGGGCGCAAGCAGCCCGGACGCGGGCCGTCGCGCCCGCCTAGAGTGGGCGCGTGGTCGACGGGGTCGCGCGCCGTGCGGGCATCCGCCACGTGGCGTCAGTCGCCGGTGTTTCCATGTCCACGGTCAGCAATGTGCTCAACAACCCGACGATCGTGTCGACCGGCACGCGGCGCCGGGTCGAGGACGCCATGGCCACGGTGGGCTATGTGCGCAACGGCGCGGCGCGGCAGTTGCGGGGAGCGCCGAGCATGACCGCGGGCTGCGTGCTGCTGGACTCGGCCAACCCGTTCTTCTCGGAGGTGGCCCGCGGCATGGAGGACCGGCTGGCCGAATCGGGCTGCATGCTCGTCGTGTGCAGCACCGATGTGCGGGCCGACCGGGAGACGCGGTACCTGAACATGTTGGAGGAGCTGGGCGTCCGGGGCGTTCTGCTGGCCCCGGTCAGCTCCGATCTGGAGGCGGCCGTCGCCCTGGACCGGCGCGGGACTCCGGTGGTACTCGTCGACCATCCGCGCGGGCGGGCGCGGTTGTGCGCCGTGACCGTCGACAACGCGCGCGGCGGCGAGCTGGCCGCCGAGCACCTGTTGGAGCTGGGTCATCGGCGCATCGCCCTGCTGCATGCCGAGGTCAGGGTGCGGTCGCTGGTGGACCGGGCCGACGGGCTGCGCCGCGGGTTGGTGGCGGCCGGGCTGGACGTGTCGGCCGCCCTGGTGCCGGTGTCGCTGCCGCCGCCGGCGGGTCTGGCCGAAGCGGAGGCGGCCGTGGCGCGCGTGTTGGCGCTCGCGCCACGACCCACGGCGATCGTGTGCTTCAACGACATGGCGGCGGTCGGTGTGATGCGCGGCCTGCGGTCGGCGGGCGTCGACATACCCGGCCAGATGTCGGTCCTCGGGTACGACGATCTGGTCTTCGCCGGCCAGCTGGCGCCGGCGCTGACGACCATCCGCCAGCCGACCCGCGAGCTGGGCCGGGCCGGCGCCGATCTCCTGCTGGCCGAGGGCCTTCCCGGCCATCGGCACCGCGAGATCCGGTTCACCCCCGAGCTGGTGACGCGCCAGTCCACGGCCGCCCCACCACGTGGTCACTCCCGCCGTACCCGTTGAAACTTACAGCCGCGACCTGGGCCGACGCCCGTCCCGTCCAGCCATTTCTTGACCGGGTTCGATGGCTGCCCTAACGTCGGCCCGGACCCCGATTGCAACGTCACAGACCACGGTTCAGGACAGCTGGGCGAAGGCATCGACGATCAGCCAGGTCCCGAAGATGGCGAACAGCGCGGCCGCCCCGTAGGCGATCACGCGCTCCGGTAGGCGCCGGCCCAGGACGCGGCCGACGCCGATGGCCAACGCGTCCGCCGCCACCATGCCGACGGTGGAGCCCAGCCAGGTGCCGAACCAGCCGTGCTGCGTGGCGAGCGTGATGGTGGCGAGCATGGTCTTGTCGCCCAGTTCGGCCAGGAAGAAGGCGACCGTGACGATCGCGACGGCGCCCGCTCCGGTGCGCTCGGCGCGGGCCCGGTCGTGCTCGCCGAGCGCGTCGCCCCGTACCGTCCACACGCCGAAGCCGAGGAAGGCCAGCCCGGCGACCAGGCTGATCCAGCCGGTGGGCAGCGCGGTGCCCAGGCCGTACCCGATGCCGACGCTCACCGCGTGGACCACGGCGGTGGCCACCGTGATGCCGGTCAGCACCGGCAGGGCGCGGAACCGCGTCGCGAACGCCATCGCCATCAGTTGCGACTTGTCGCCGAGCTCGGCGACGAAGATGACGGCGAAGCTGAGGGCGAACGCGCCCGGGAAGCCGTCCGTCGTCACCGACCCACGGTAGCCCGCGATCTTCCGCCAACCCGATCTGCGACACTGACGCCATGGCGTACGACGAGGATCTCGCCAACCGCATCCGTGAGCTCGTACGGGCCGAGGCGGGTCTGTCCGAGATGCGGATGTTCGGCGGCCTGGCGTTCCTGATCAACGGCAACATGGCGGTGAGCGCGAGCGGCCAGGGCGGTCTGCTCCTGCGGGTCGACCCGGCCAGGTCCGGCCCGCTGCTGGCCGAGCCGCACGCGTCCGCGTTCGAGATGCGGGGGCGGTCGATGGCCGGTTGGCTGCGGGTCGGGCCCGAGGCGGTGACCACGGCCCGGCAGCTCAAGCGCTGGGTCACCCACGGGGTCACCTACGCCCGGTCGTTGCCGCCGAAGCGCTAGGCCCGGCCTGTCGTCCACACTGGACATCTGACGCACGCCCACGGGCCCGGCCGCTCGCGGCTGCTCCCGGCGAATTAGGTTGCCCCGCCCGTGGCCCGGGCCCTACCGTTGACTCGTCGGCCTCCATCAGGTGAGTGCATACAAGCACTGGACTCTTAATCCAGAGGTTGCAGGTTCGAGTCCTGCCATCGGCACCATGCCGATGTAGCTCAATGGAAGAGCGCTAATCTCGCCTTCACCACTCGGGGGCCGACATCTCATTCTTCCGGGCGGCGCCGCGACGTTGGCCGACGGCGAGCCGACGGCTGGACCGCGCCAGCTGAGGCCAAACCCCGGACCGATCGCCACGAACCTCACGTCAGCGACCTTCTGCCGGCCGCCGCACGAGGGCCTGGTACCCGTGACCGGCGGCGACTGGACGCTCGAGATCGAGGACTCGCCCATCGTCCGCTCGTGGTTCGCCGATGGCCTGGTCCGGGACCTTGTGCTGGTGTTCACGCTCGCCGGTACGACGCCGGCCTGGCCCTGACCGCCGACCCGGTTCCCACCGACCCAACCGGATGGACCTGTGGCGATCTCCGCACGATCGGTAAAGTGTCGATCGGTGCGGGGAGGGATGAGTCATGCCGGTCACCGGGCAACGGGTCGTCCGCCGGGCATTGGGCCGGCGGCTCACGAGGCTGCGCGTGGCCAAGGGCATGAGTCGCCGCGAGGTGGCCGAGGCCAGGCTGGGCATCTCCGAGCCGACCCTGCACCGCATCGAAACGGGCAAGGTGCCGGTGACGGTGGCCAACGCGCGGGCCCTGTGCTGGCTGTACGGGGCGGACCAGAGCATCACCGACGCCCTGGCTGAGCTGGCCCTGGGCACCTCGCTGGTGGAGTGGTGGGACGCCAGCCCGCTGATCCCGGACTGGTTCAAGCTCTACGTCGGGCTGGAGGCCAGCGCGACCCGGATCGCCAGCTACGACGGCGAGGTCGTTCCGGGCGAGCTGCAGACGGAGAGGTACGCCCGGGCGGTCTTCGGCGCCGAACGCTCGGCCGACGAGGAGGCGGCGGACCGGCACGTCAACCTGCGCCTGCAGCGACAGAAGACGCTGTTCGCGCGTAATCCGCCTCCGCAGCTGGTGACGGTGCTCGGCGAGGTCGTGCTGCGCCGCCCCGTCGGCGGTGAGTCGGTGCTGGAGGCGCAGATCGAGCACCTGCGCAAGCTGGGCAGCCGCGACCACGTGGAGATCAGGGTGTTGCCGTTGTCGTTGGGGGCCCACGCCGCGATGGCCGGCGCGTTCCGCATTCTCGACTTCGAAGGGCCGGACGACCCGGACATGGTGTACCTGGAGTCGCACGTCGGTGCCCTCTACCTCGAGGAACCCCACGAGATCGACGAGTACCGGCGGATCTTCGAGCTGGTGCGCTCGGAAGCGGTTCCGATCGAGGAGTTCCGGTGATCAGCTCAGGAAATCGTCACCCGGCGCGGAGGTGCCGCGCCGGGTCGGGAACGTGGGAGGGATGAGCCATGGTCTCGGGTACGCACAGCCCGGAGTCCAAGCCGGCGACCGCCGCCAGGATCTACGACTACGTCCTCGGCGGTACGCATAATTTTCCCGCCGATCGGGCCGCGGCCAAGCAGGCCATCCAACTGTTTCCCCTGATCCCGGCCCGGGCCCGGGCCAACCGGGCCCTGCTGCGCCGGGTGGTCCGCTTCCTGACCGAATCCGGTGTGCGGCAGTTCCTCGACATCGGCTCCGGCATGCCCACCGAGGGCAACGTGCACGAGATCGCCCAGGAGATCGCCCCCGAGGCTCGCGTGGTCTACGTCGACATCGACCCCGTCGCGGTGTCCGAGAGCCTGGAGATCCTCGAGGGCAACGCGACGGCGACCGCGATCTCCTCCGACCTGCGCCAACCCCGCGCGATCCTGGATCATCCGCAGGCCCGCCGGCTGCTCGACTTCGACCAGCCGGTGGCGTTGTTGCTGTTCGCGGTGCTGCACTTCGTGCCCGACGACGCCGAGGCGCAGGCCGCCGTCGCCGACCTGCGGGCCGCGCTCGCTCCCGGCAGCTATGTGGCGATTTCGCACAGCGCGGCCGAGGGCTTCGATCTCGGCAGCACCCGCCCGGACAGTGTCGAACGTGGACAGGAGATCTACCGCCGGCAGACCGCTACCCCGATCACGGTGCGGACCCGCGAGCAGATCCTGCCGTTGTTCGCGGGTACCCAATTGGTCGAACCGGGCCTGGTATGGATGACCGAATGGCGGCCCGCCCCCGGCGACCCCACGGACTTCGCCGACGACCCGCCCCGTAGTGGTCAATGGGCCGGTGTCGGCGTACTCGGATAGGGCCACCCGGGTACGAGCGGAAATGATCAGGAAACGGGGTCGGCGAGACGGTCGAACTCGCCCTTCTTGGCCCCGAAGAGGAACGAGTCCCATTCCTCGACGGTGAACCTGACGGTGCCGGCGGACGGGTTCTTGCTGTTCCGGACCTCGATGAGGCCGTCACGGCGGCGAGCCTGGACGCAGCTGCCCCCGTTTCCGGTTGATCTGCTGGACATGATCCAGTCGGTGGTGTTACTCATCGATGCTCCTCCATGGGGGCTGTTGTCGTGGCGGCCCGTGAGGATCCGCGCCGGGTCATTGACGGCGCTGATTGCTCTGCGTCACGCGGTCGGACGTCCATGTCGCGGCTCGCGGTCGCTGGATGCCTGGTCACGGCATCACCTCACTGGGGATGGCCCGGCTCCGTCTTTCATGACGAAACCACGACCCACGTAGCGTAACCGAACTTCGTCTTGATGCACGATCTCGTACGGACAAGTTATCCTTGTGAAATCTTGCATACGCTCCGCTTGCATGCCATTCTCATAACTATCGGCGTAACGCGGCTGGCACGCAGCGCCGTAAGACACCCGTCCGGTGCTGGGACCCGGTCGGGCGTGCGGTGGCTTCCGGGAGTCGTCGGGCTCTCGGAAGCCATCGCGAGGGGGTGGTCATGACGGAGAACCAACTGTCGGGTGAGACCCTCTTCGTCCTGTGGATCGAGACCGAGCCGCGCCGGTCGCGGGCCCGGCGGACCGCCTGGACGATCGTGAGGTGGATCGCGACCCTCGTCGGTCGGGGGCGGCGGGAGCCGTCCGGCTTCGAGTTCGACGGCGGATCTGACTCCACTGTGGACAATCGATCAACGGCGCCTCATCGGCGGCCGGGGCCGAGCGGGCGCTCGCCATCCTGACCGGGACCGGGTACCCGTACTCATGTCCACGAATCTCCGCGGCGGCACGATGGCCCGGTGGACGATCACACGGAGGCCGCCGCCCCTCCGCGGCAGCGATCGCGGGCCTTGTCGCGGCAGCGATCGCGGGCCTTGTCGCGGCAGCGATCGCGGGCCATTGTCGCGGTGGCGATCAGCGTCGTACTGGTGACGACGGGTGCCGCCTGGTTGATCCGGCGGGCTGAGGGTGGCTCGCTGGCGGGCGGCGGGCCTTCCGGTCCGTGGCGCGCTTACCCCGAGGCGTTCGTCGCGCGTGGCGGTTATCTCTCCGGGCCACGGGTGCTGGTCGCCGACCCCCACGGCTGCTTCGCCGGGTTCGGCCAGGACCAGGGCGCGCTCGGGATCGGGCCCGCGTACTGGGTCGCCGCCGGCGACTGCACCCATCCCACGAACGTGACCCGCACCCGGCCTCCGATCGGGGACGCGCTGCCCACCGACGACCGCACGAGCGTGACGGCGGCCATTCCGGCCCACGGTGGCGGCTTTCTGGCCGTGATCCAACACCGGTACTTCGGCGACGCGTACGCCTACGATTCGGTCATCCTGCGAGGCACGCCGACCGGTGGTTGGCGGACGGTGGCCGAGTTCAGTACGGACACGCCGAGGTCGAGCCACATCGGTCCGAACGGGCTGGTGGCGGTCGAACGCGGATACGTGGCCGTCGGCAATCGCGAACAGCAGCCCGTGGCCTGGATCTCGCGCGACGGATCGTCGTGGAGCGAGGTCGCCCTGCCCCTGCCGTCCGGCTCGCGGGAGGCCTATGTGGGCTCGATCGTGGCCGGTCCGGACGGTCGCCTGGTCGCCGTCGGCCGACACGCCTTCCGCGGCGAGACCGCGGGATCGGCGGCCTGGCTGTCCACGGACGACGGAGCCACGTGGCGCCTGGCCGAAATGCCCTCGGTCACCGGATCGCCCCGACTGCACTCGGTCGTCCGCACCGGTCGGCGCTACCTCGCCCTCGGCGCGGTCGACGGCAACCTGGGCTCACCGGCGTTGGTGCTGGCGTCGGCCGACGGCTCGCGCTGGGAGGTCGACCACGCCGCGGCGCGGGCTGGCGTGCCGTACCTGGGTACGGCGGTGGCCACGCCGGATGGCATCGTCTATGCCGTTTCCGCCATGGGTCGCGGATCGGACGGCCCGGACCGTCTCTGCGCCACCGCTTGGCGGTTGGCCGCCGGTGCGTGGACCGCCGAGCCGATGGGCTGTCACGGCCTGCCGACGTCCATGGTCGCCCTCGCCGGCGGCCGGATCGCCGCCGTCTACTCACATACGCTCTACCTTCGATCGCCGACGTAAGGTACGCCGGCGCCGCGTGTAAGGTCGCCTGCCCGATGTGCTCGCCGCTCGCCGCGGCGCAGGATCGTGACGAGGTGCGGTCGGCGAGAGGTGGTGCCCGTGTCCCTGTATGAAGCGCTGAGCCTGGTCGTCTCGGGCGTGGGCACCCTCGGCACCGTGTACATCGGGCTGCGCCAACTCCGGCAGAGCGCGCCCCAGCCGGCCTACCCCGCACCGGCGGCACCCGCGCCGGCCGGGCCGTACGGCCCCCATGGCGCGTACCCGCAGCCCCGGTCGGTGCCGCCGGTGGCCGCGCGTCCGTCGTCGGTGACCGCCGCGGTCAAGCTGCTGTTCATCGCGGCCGCGGCGCATCCGTTCGCCGTGATCCTGTACTACCTGATCCGGCTGGTCAGCGCGCCCAGCTCGGCCGCGGCGGAGTTGGGCAACGAGGGATACCTCGACGTGCTCGTCTTCGGCGGCGTCGCCTTCCTCACGGCGCTGCTCGGCGTCTTCGTGACCCGTCGCAGCCGGGTGGCGTTGTGGCTCGTGCGGATGGTCGGTGCCCTGTCGGTCGTCATCCTCGGCGCGCTGGCCCTCGGCGTCGCGGTGAACGCGCTGGGGCCCGAGGAGAACCGGCTCGGCGGGTTGGAGCTGCTGTTCCTCGGCTACTTCTCGTTCGTGCTCGTCATGTACGCGGTCGCCGCCATCCCCCTGTTCAGCGCCGCCGCGCGAGCCTACTTCCGCCGTACATGACGGGAGACCTCGGATCGACGACAGCGTCGCCGCACGATCCCCAAGGATGTTGCCCGGCTATCCGGGCAGAATCCTTCGCCATGACGGATCAATGGCGTTCGAGATCTCCGCTGACCGGACGGGTCGGGGCATGGCCGACAACCCGGCCGACCCTGCGGTCCGCGTGCCAGGCCCTGGAACGCATCGACGGAGCGGTCGCGGTCGAGCTGGCCGACGGTTCATTCATGTCGGGAAAGATCATCGTCGCACCCGGTACCTGAAGCGGCCGAGGCCTCGTCGGGGCGGCGGACGGTCTACCGTGGACAGCTGTGAGCCGTACCGCATCGGCGCCGCCCGGCCCGACCCTGTCCCAGCGAGCCCTGAACCGGGCGACTCTGGCGCGCCAGCTTCTCCTCGCCCGGGCCCCACTCTCCATCGAGGACGCGGTCGCGCACCTGGTCGGCATGCAGGGGCAGGCCCCGCAGGCGCCCTACATCGGGCTGTGGACCCGGCTGGAGGACTTCCGGGCCGAGGAACTGAGCCAGCTCCTGCTGGACCGGAGGGTGGTGCGCATCGCCGTGATGCGCGGCACCGTCCACCTGGTCACCGCGGCCGACTGCCTGGCGCTGCGACCGCTCACGCAGCCGATCCTCGACCGGGACGTCCGGGTCAACACCACGCACGCTCCCCAGCTTCGGGACGTGGACCTGTCGGAGCTGGCGGCGGCCGGCCGTGCCCTGGTCGAAGAACGCCCGCGGACCATGCCGGAGCTGGGGGCCGCGCTGAGCCAACGCTGGCCCGGCCGGGCGCCCGGCTCCTTGGCCTACGCGGTCCGTGACCTCCTGCCGCTGGTCCAGGTACCACCGCGCGGGCTCTGGCGGGCGAGCGGCCAGCCGACGCTGACCACCGCGGAATCCTGGCTCGGCCGTCCGACCGCCGGGGCCGACGCGACCGTGATGGTGACCCGCTATCTCGGCGCGTTCGGACCGGCCACGGTCCAGGACGCGCAGGCGTGGTCGGGCCTGACCGGTCTGGGCAAGGTCTTCGACCGGCTGCGCGGGGATCTGCTGACGTTCCGCGACGAACAGGGTCGCGAGCTGTTCGACCTCCCGGACGCGCCACGGCCGGACCCCGATACTCCGGCCCCGGTCCGGTTTCTGGCCGAGTTCGACAACATCGTCCTCTCCCACGCCGACCGGACCCGGATCATCTCGACCACCGACTGGAAGGCGATCGCGGCCAGCCGCCTGCCGCCGCGGCCGGTGCTGGTCGACGGGTACACCCGGGCCACCTGGAAGATCGAGTCCGGCCGCCTGCTCATCGCCCCCTTCGTCCCGCTCACGAAGGCCAACCGGACGGCGCTGACCCGGGAGGGCCGACGCCTGCTGGAATTCGCCGCACCGGAGGCCGGCACCCACGAGGTCGCGTTCACCGATTCCTAGCCGACGGGTCCGCGGCCCCCCGCCGGGCCCGCAGCGCGTCCACATGCAACAGTGCCGCCCGGTCCGATGAGGACTGTGCGCGGGGTCCTTCGACGCGGTGGCGGTGACGTTCCGCCATGGGGTAGGGTCGCTGGGTAGCACGCGGGAGCTCGAGCGTATCGAGCTGAGAGGACGGCTGATCGCGCCGTCGACCGCTCGAACCTGACCGGGTAATGCCGGCGTAGGGAGACGCTGATGCAGGCCCAGCAGACCATGGACGCACCACCGGCGTGGGACGCGCCGTTCACCCTGGACCAGCCGCCGCGCAAGGCCCTGGGCTTCTTCGAGACGCTCGGCCTGTGGGGCAACCTCGGGGTGAGCCTGTTGCTGCCCGTCGCGGCGACCTTCGTGGTGCTGCCCGGGCGACCCCTCGGCATGACGCTGCTGGTCATCGTGGTCGGCGCGGTGATCGGATCCGTGCTGCTCGGGCTGGGTGCCGCGCCGGGCGCCCGCGAGGCCGTACCGGCCATGGTGCTGCTGCGCGGGCTGCTCGGCCGGCGCCTGTCGTACCTGCCGACCGTGCTCAACCTGATCCAGTGCGTGGGCTGGGCGACCTTCGAGATCGTGGTGATCGCGGAGGCCGCCTCCCGCGCGCTGGGCACCGACCGGTGGCCGTTCGTCATCCTCGGCGGCCTGCTGGCGACGCTCATGGCGTTGCGCCCGCTCGGGGTCGTGCGGATGCTGTCCCGGTACGCGGTCTGGGCCGCGCTCGCGGCGCTCGCCTACCTGTTCATCCAGGTACTGTCGCGGCCGCTGCAGCCGATCACCGAGGGCGGCGCGTCGTCGTTCTGGACCGCCGTCGACATCGTCATCGCCCTGCCCGTCTCGTGGTTTCCGCTCGCCGCCGACTACACGCGTCATGTGCGGGGATCCAGACCCGCGTTCCTCGGCACGGCGGTCGGCTACGGCGCGGCGACGATCGCGCTGTTCGCGTTGGGCGTGTTCGCGTTGGCGGCCTACCAGGCGGTGGGCCTCGACGTGATCGACGCCCTCCTGGCCGTGCCGCTGGGCGCGCTCGCCGTGGTCACCCTGCTCGTCGTCGAGGTGGATGAGGCGTTCGCCAACGTGTACTCCACCGCCGTGTCGACGCAGAATCTTGTCCCTCGGCTCGACCGGCGCCCGCTCGCCGTGATCGTCGGCGTGGTGTCGACCCTCCTCGCGCTGACGTTCGACATCGCGGCGTACGAGCCGTTCCTCTTCCTCATCGGCGCGGTCTTCGTGCCGCTGGTCGGCGTGTTCGTCGTGGCCTACTACCTGGCACCGCGCGGCGCCTGGGACGTCTCCGACACGGCGCCCGGCCGGCCGGTACTGCTCCTCCCGTGGGCGGCCGGGTTCCTGGCGTACCAGTTGACGTTGCCGACGTTCCTCGGCGCCCCGGGTCAGGGCTGGACCGCCTGGTGGGCCGCGCGCCAGCAGGACCTGGGCATCGATGCGGCCAACGGCGCGTCGGCCTCCCTGGTCAGCCTCGCGGTCGCGATGGCGTTGACCGCCCTGGTGTGCCTGCCCGCCATGATCCGTCGGCGAACGCCGCCGCCGTGAGCGCCATGGTGGGTCGCCTGCACGTCATCACCGACGCCCGCGACGGGCGCGACGCGATCGGCATCGCCCGTGCCGCGGCGGCGGCCGGCGCGCCGGTCGTGCAGGTGCGCGCCAAGGGTCTCACGGATCGGGCCCTGTTCGACCTCGCCCGCCGGGTCGTCGAGACCTGCGCGCCGCACTCCTGCGCCTGCGTCATCAACGATCGCCCCGACATCGCGCTGGCCGTGGGTGCGGCCGGCACCCACGTCGGCGCGGACGACCTGCCCGTCGACGCGGTCCGGCGCGTGGGTGGGCCGCATCACCTCGTGGGCGGCACCGCGCGGGAAGCGCGGCGGGCCAGCGACCTCGCGGCGGCCGGGGCCGACTACCTCGGCGTCGGGCCGGCGTACATCACGTCGACCAAGTCGGGCCTGCCCGACCCGTTGGGGCCGGCCGGTGTCGCCGCCGTGGCGCGGGCGGTCGCGGTGCCGGTCATCGCGATCGGTGGCGTGACCGTCGAGCGCATTCCCGAACTGATCGCCGCGGGCGCGCACGGCGTCGCCGTCGTGTCGGCCGTGTCGGCCGCGGCCGATCCCGGTGCGGCGACCCGGACGCTGCTGCGGGCGTTGGAGTCGGGCCATGCCTGACGTCGTGGTCGCCGGCGGTGGCCTGATCGGCCTGGCCGTGGCCTGGCGGTGCGCACAGCGCGGCCTGTCGGTGACCGTGGTCGGCGACCGCCCGGCCGACGGCGCCTCCCACGCCGCGGCCGGCATGCTCGCTCCGGTCACCGAGGCCGGGTACGGCGAGGAGGCGTTGCTGGCTCTGTGCCGGGCATCGCTTCAGCGGTACCCGGAGTTCGTCGCCGACGTGCGGCGGGCCAGCGGCGTCGAGATCGGGCTGCGCACCGGCGGCACGCTCGTCGTGGGCTTCGACGCCGACGACATGCGAGAGCTGGACGCGTTGCACGCCTTCCGGACCGAACTGGGGCTCGACACGCACCGCCTGACGGCGAGCCAGGCCCGCGGCCAGGAACCGGCGCTGACCACCCGGCTGCGCGGTGCGGTGTTCGCCCCCGGCGACCACTCGATCGACGGCCGCGCGCTGCACGGGGCGCTGCTCGTCGCGGCTCGGGAGGCCGGGGTACGGATGGTGGACGGGCGGATCGAGGCGCTGCTCGTCGACCACCACCGAGCGACCGGGCTGCGGCTGCGCGACGGCCGCGAGGTGCTGGGGGAGACGGTGGTTCTGGCCCTGGGCGCGTGGAGCACCTTACTGCCCGGCCTGCCGGACCTGCCGGTACGACCGGTCAAGGGTCAGATCCTGCGACTGCGCGGGGCCGCCGGCCTGCTCACCGCGACGGTGCGGGCCCTGGTCCGGGGCCGGTCCGTGTATCTCGTTCCATACGCGACAGACGGCCTCATCGTCGGGGCCACGGTCGAGGACCGCGGCTTCGACGTCACGGTCACCGCCGGGGCGGTGCACGACCTCCTGTGCGACGCGATCGAGGTGGTGCCCGACGTCGGCGAACTCGAGCTGACCGAGACGCTGGCGCGGTGGCGACCGGGAACGCCGGACAACGCGCCGCTGCTGGGGCCGACCGCCCTGCCCGGTCTCGTCGCGGCGACCGGACACTACCGCAGCGGTGTGCTTCTCGCGCCGCTGACGGGCGACGCCATCGCCGAGCTGATCGCGATGGGCACCCTGCCGGCCGTGGCCACGCCGTTCCTTCCGGCCCGATTCGAGACGGCCCGGGGGTATGCGACGTGACCGTGACCGTCAACGGGGCCGTGATGGAGGTCGACGTCGGCACGACCGTCGCCGCGATCGTGGAGGCCCACGCCACCGGACGACGCCATGTCGCGGTGGCTCGCAACGGCGCGGTCGTGCCGCGCGGTGCGTGGTCGGCCACCTTCGTACAGTCCGGGGATGTCATCGAGGTACTCGCTCCGGTGACGGGGGGCTAGGCATGGCCATCGACATCGCGACCGATCCGTTCGTCCTCGCCGGGCAGACGTTCGGGTCCCGACTGATCCTCGGCACCGGAGGCATTCCCAGCCTCGACGCCCTCGAGGGCGCCATCGTCGCGTCGGGCGCGGAGCTCGTCACCGTGGCGCTGCGCCGCGTGGAGGCGTCCCCCGGTGGTTCGCTCATCGACGTGCTCCACCGCTGCGACGTCCGCCTGCTGCCCAACACGGCCGGATGCCGCACGGCCCGTGAGGCGGTGCTGACGGCGCGGCTGGCCCGCGACGCGTTCGACACGACGTGGGTGAAGCTGGAGGTCATCGGCGACGAGCACACGCTGCTGCCGGACCCGGTCGAGCTGATCGCCGCGGCCGAAGAACTGGTCAACGACGACTTCGTCGTGCTGCCGTATACCAACGATGACCCCATCGTGGCCCGGCGGTTGGCCGACCTGGGCTGCGTCGCCGTGATGCCCCTCGGCTCGCCGATCGGCAGCGGTCTGGGCATTCGCAACCCGCACAACATCGCGCTGATCCGGGAGTCCGTTTCCGTGCCGGTCGTCCTGGACGCCGGCATCGGCACCGCCTCCGACGCGGCGCTGGCCATGGAACTCGGCTGCGACGCGGTCCTGCTCGCCTCGAGCGTGACCCGGGCCCGCGACGTGGAGGCGATGGCCCGGGCCATGCGGCTCGCGGTCGAGGGGGGTCGCCTGGCCGCGCGGGCCGGGCGTATTCCGCGCCGGTGGCATGCCCAGGCCTCCACGCAGATGAGCGGCCTGGCCGAGCTGTGAGCGTGCCGCCGCTGCTCGTCCTCACCGACCGGACGCAGTGCGCCGGCCCGCTGGTCGCGACCATCGCCACGGCGGTCCGCTGTGGAGCCCGCGCCGTCGTGCTGCGCGAGAAGGATCTGCCCGACCCCGCGCGGGCCGAACTCGCGGCCGAGCTGCGGGCCGTGCTCGAGCCGGTCGGCGGGGTGCTCATCGTCGCCGGTCGGCCCGACGACACCGCTCGTCCGGCCGCCGTGGACGCCGTTCATCTGGCCGCCGCGGACGCGTTCCCGCGACCGCGACCCCGGCTGGTCGGCCGCTCGTGCCACTCGGCGGAGGAGATGGCGCGGGCGGCGGCACAGGGATGTGACTATGTCACGGTGTCGCCGGTGTTCGGGACACCGTCCAAGCCCGGATACGGCCCGCCGCTCGGTGTGGACGGTCTCGCGGGCCTGGTCCGGCTCCGGCCTCCGGCCTCCGCGCTCTCCAGGCCGCCGGCGTACGCGTTGGCTGGGATCCGCCCCGGCGACGTGGCCGGCTGCGTCGCCGCCGGCGCGGCCGGGGTCGCCGTCATGGGTCCGGTGATGCGCGACCCGCGTATCGTCGCCGAGTACCTGTCCGCTCTTCGCTCCCGTCTGGAGGTACCACCGTGAACCCACCGGTCGCCCTGACCATCGCCGGTTCCGACTCGGGCGGCGGTGCCGGCATCCAGGCCGATCTCAAGACGTTCGCGGCGCTCGGTGTGTTCGGCACGAGCGCCATCACCGCGCTGACCGCGCAGAACACGCGCGGCGTCCGCGGCGTGCACGCGTCCCCGGCCTCGTTCGTGGCCGAGCAGGTCGCCGCGGTGCTCGACGACCTCGAGGTAGCTGCCGTGAAGACCGGCATGCTGGCGACGGACGCCATCGTGGTCGTGGTCGCCAGGCTCGCCGCGGCCGGCCGGCTGCCACGGCTGGTGGTCGACCCCGTGATGGTGTCCTCCAGCGGTGACCGCCTGCTCGAGCCGATGGCCGAGAGGCGGTACGTCGAGGCGTTGCTCCCGCAGGCGTACGTGATCACGCCGAACCTGCGGGAGGCCGAGGTGCTGCTCGGTTCGGACATTCGGACGCTGGCCGAGCAGCACGAGGCCGCCCGGACGCTCGGCCGGCTGGGTCCGCGGGCCGTCGTGGTCAAGGGTGGTCACGGCCTGGCCGAAACACCGGGCGAGGCCATCGACGTCGTGTGGCACGCCGGCACGACGTATGAGCTGCGGGCCCCGCGGGTGGACACGCCGAACAACCACGGCAGCGGCTGCACGTTCGCCGCCGCCATCGCCGCCGGCCTGGCCGTGGAGGACGACATACCCGCGGCGCTGGAGCGGGCCAAGCGCTTCGTGTCGGAAGCCATCAGGATGGGCTCGTCGTGGCGGCTCGGCGGAGGCCATGGTCCGTTGAACCACTTTGGCTGGGCCGCCCGACCGGTTGTGGGTCAACCCGGATGACCTCCGCCCGGACTGGTCGGCCGCGAGGCCCCGCCTGACCGACCCTCGACCAACCGGGCCAGATTGGCCAGCGCCATGCGGGTACCGGTCTCGTTGTCCGCGGCCGGGATGGCGTCCGGAATGCCCTCGTGCACGATCAGGACGTCGGTGCCGGTGTCGACATCGCTGAGCGTGGTGGTCATCGTCATGGTGCCGCGAAGCGCGGGGTCGGCCGTCTCGAACTCGAACACCTCGACCACCTGCACGTCGGGCACGAGCCTGGAGAAGTGGCCGTGGTAGGTGTCCGTGTGGGCGGCCGACTTGCCGGTGCCGTCCGGCGTCTCATACGTCAGCGATACGCGGAACGAGCCACCCTCGCGGGCATCAAAGGAATGCACCTGGCTGCTCATCCCCCGGGGCACGCGCCATAACGCGATGGCCTCCGGATCCAGCAACGCCCGGTAGACGTCGGCCCGTGACGCGTGGACGTGCCGGGCGACCCGCGTGGTGTACATGCCGCGACGGTATCGCGGTGAACCAACCGCGCACCCGCGGACCCGCCTCGCGCGACGCCGGCGCCGCCCACCCGGTACCAGCGGCGGGGCATCGCCGGGTACGAAAGCCCGACCGTCCGACAGGGACAGAGATCCTCTGGGGGTGACCGGCTAGGCCGCGGGCGGTTCCGGCTCGGTCACGTCCGCCACCGCGGCGCCGGTGACCCGGATCGCCTCGTCGGCGTCCAGGGCCACCGCGACGCCATGCTCCCCGGTACCGAGCGTGATGACCCGACCTTGGATGCGTTCGTCGGCGATCACCGGCCAGGGCCGGGTCGAACCGAACGGCGTGATGGTGCCCCGTTCGTAGCCGGTGGCGTCCCGGGCCGTGGCCGCGTCCGGCATGGACAGGCGGTTGACGCCGAGTTCGGCGCGCAGCTTCGGCCAGGAGATGACGCGGTCGCCCGGCACCAGGATGAAGACGAAGTCGTCGTCGCCCCGGCGGACCACGAGGGTCTTCACGACGTCGGCCACCTCGACGCCGCGGGCGGTCGCCGCCTCGGTCGCGCTCCGCACGGGGCCGTAGCGTATGACCCGGTGGGCGATGCCGGCGGCGGCGATCGCCTCGAGCGCGGGCGTGGACACGTGTGCACCCTACCCGGGCGCCCGGCTCGTGATGCCAGGATTACGCGCCGTGAGCGGCCCGCGGGTCACCGGCGGAGGGGTGGCGAGTCTAGGGTTGCGTCATGCACGCCTCGGACCTGGCCGACCTGCAGGAACGCGCCCGACAACGAGCCGCGGCCCGGGCCGGTGGGGCCGACCGGCTGTCCGGCCACATCGTCTGCGACGGTCTGGTACGCATCTTCAAGTCCGACGGCGTCGAGGTCGTGGCCCTGCAGGGGCTGGACCTGGTCGTCGACCGCGGCGAGCTGCTGGCCATCGTCGGCGCCTCCGGGTCCGGCAAGTCGACGCTGCTCAACATCCTCTCCGGGCTCGACGTCCCGACCGCCGGCACGGCCACGGTCGCCGGCCACGACCTGCTGCGCCTGTCGGCCCGCCGCCGGTTGCGCTACCGGCGCCACACCGTCGGCTTCGTCTGGCAGCAGACCGGCCGCAACCTGGTGCCGTATCTCACCGCGGCGGAGAACGCCGCGCTGCCGATGCGGTTGGCCGGCCGGCGCGGACGCGCCGCCCGCCGCCGCGCCCACGACCTGTTGGACCTCGTCGGCGTGGCCCGCTGTGCCGACCGCCGGCCGGACCAGATGAGCGGCGGTGAGCAGCAACTGACGGCCGTCGCGGTGGCCGTCGCCAACGACCCCGAGGTGCTCTTCGCCGACGAGCCGACCGGCGAGCTCGACGAGGCCACCAGCGCCGACCTGTTCGGTGCGCTGCGCACGATGAACGCCGAGCTGGGCGTCACGGTGGTGGTGGTCACCCACGACCTGGCCGTCTCCGGCCAGGTCCGCCGCACGGTCGCCATCCGCGACGGCCGGACCGCGACCGAGGTCCACCGAACCGTCCGCACCACGGCCGATGGCGGCACCGAGACGGTGACCGAGGAGTACGCGGTGCTCGACCGGGTCGGGCGCGTGCAGCTACCACGATCCTATGTGGACGCTCTGGAGATGCGTGACCGGGTGCGGCTGACCCTCGAATCCGACCGGGTCGAGGTGCGGCCGGCCCAGGGGGAGCCCCAGTGACCGAGGTGGTCCGGGTCGAGGCCGTCAGCCGTACCTTCGGGCACGGCGCCCAGGCCGTACCGGCCGTGCGGGAGGTGTCGCTGCGGGCCGATCGCGGCGAGCTGGTGGCGATCCGCGGCCGGTCGGGGGCCGGAAAGACCACGCTGCTCAACCTGGTCGGTGGCCTCGACCGGCCCGATACCGGACGGGTCAGCGTGGCCGGATGCGACCTGTCGGCGGCCACCGACGTCCAGCTGCTGGCCCTGCGCCGCGACACGATCGGCTTCGTCTTCCAGTCGTTCGGTCTCATCCCGATACTGTCCGCGGCCGAGAACGTCGGCGTCCCGATGCGGCTGGCCCGGCGGCCGGCCCGCGAGCGCGAGGAGCGCACGGCCATGCTGCTGGAGCTGGTCGGGCTCGGCGCCCACGCCGCGCAGCGGCCGTACGAGCTGTCCGGCGGCCAGCAGCAACGGGTCGCGATCGCCCGCGCGTTGGCCAACGAGCCCGAGCTGTTGATCGCCGACGAACCGACCGGGCAGCTCGACTCGGAGACCGGGCGGGGCGTCATGGACCTGTTGCGGGCGATCGTCACCGCCCGGGGCATGACCGCACTGGTCGCCACGCACGACGCCACCCTCATCGACCTCGCCGATCGGGTGCTGTCGCTGCGCGACGGACGTCTGGTCGACGGGCTCTGACCGATGCGTCTGGTCCTGCGCCGATGGTCGGCGGCCCGTGCCCTGCTGGTCTCGGCGGCCGTCACGGCCCTCGCGACCACCACGCTGCTGACGGCCATGGTGCACTACGCCCGCGTGCTTCCCGACCTCGGTACCCGGGCCGCGATGCAGAGCCGGCCGCCGCCGGAACGCTCGGTACTGGTCTCCGGTGACGCGGGGGAGGGGGCCGCCGCGTTCGCGGCCCGCGACGACGAGATCCGGCGACGGTTCGAGCCAGGTCTCGGTGGACTGCCGGTGAGCATCGCCGCCGGTGGCTACGCGATCGGGCAGCGGCTGCCCGACGGCTTCGGCCGGACGGTGCCGGGTACGGGAGGAACCTTCGCCGCGGTCGTCTTCCTCGACCGGCTGTCCGAGCACGCTGAACTCGTCGGCGGCACCTGGCCACGTCCCGTACCACCGGGGCAGCCGGCCCAGGTCGTCCTGCCGGAGCGGGCGGCCGCCGCGCTGGGCGTCGGGGTCGGCGACCGCGTGCCGATCCACGACCAGCGGACGGACCGGTCGGCACCGCTGCTCGTGGTGGGGACGTTCCGACCGGTCGACCCCGATGACCCGTACTGGCAACTGGCCGCCGACCCGGTCGCGACCGGTGCGTACGGACCCCTCGTCGTGCACCGCGACGAGTTCGTCGCCCGCTACCTGAGCATCTCGACCCTGCAGTGGATCCTGGTGCCGGACCTGTCGGACCCGGGCGCGGTCGGCCCGGTCGCCGACACCGTCCGGGCCCTGCGCAGCGACGGCATTCCCGGCCCGGACGGGGCCTGGTTCCCGGTCATCCGTACCGAGCTGGACCTTCTCGCGTCGCGGATGGACACGACCCGCGTGGTGGCTCGCTCGGGTCTGCTGCTGCCGGTGCTGTTGGTCCTGGCGATCGCGGGCTTCGTGTTGTTCCTCATCGCCCGCCTGGTCGCCGACCAGCGCGCCGACGAGCTGTGGCTGCTCAGCGCCCGCGGCGCCGGGCGCGTCCGGCTGGCCGGCCTCGCCACGGTCGAGGCGCTGCTGGTCGTCGCCCCGGCCGCGCTGCTGGGCGCGCCGCTGGCCGGATTGCTGTTGCGCCTGGGCGACCGTTGGCTGGCCGAACGCGGGATGCCCTCGGCCGGGCCGGGAGGTGTTCAGGCGTGGGTGGTCGATATCGCCGCCGCCGCGGCCTGCGGGGCCGCGATGGTGATCCCGGCCGTCCACACCGGACAAACCTGGTTCACCGAGCGGCAGCGGGCCGCCCGCCCGCGCCGGTGGGGCCGGCTGCAGCGGGCCGGAGCCGACGTGGCGCTGGTGGTCCTGGCCCTGCTGGCCTGGGCGCAGCTGCGGCAGTACGCCGGCCCGCTGGCCCAGGTCGGCGGCCGGCTCGACATCGACCCTCTGCTGGTGACCTCGCCGGTCCTCGGCGTCGTCGCGGCGACGGCGCTGGCCCTGCGGCTGCTGCCGGCCGTGACGCGGCTCGGCGTGGCCGCCAGCCAGCGCGGCACGTCCAACGGGACGCTGCTGGGCATGTGGCACGCCGATCGGCGCCCGCAGGCCGGCCCGGTGCTGGTAGTGGTGCTGGCGGTGGCGGCGGCGACGCTGGCCAGTTGCGTGGCCGCGTCCTGGTTGCTTTCGCAACGCGATCAGGCCGCCCAGCTGGCCGGCGCCGACCTGCGCGTCGTCATCGGCGGCAGCTCGGTTCGACTGTCCACCGGGGACTTCGCGCAGCCCGGTGTGCTCGCGGGCAGCGCCGCCGTCCGGCTGCGACCCCTCGGTGGCCGGTCCGAGATCGTCGGGCTGGACGCGTCGGCGGCGCCGGACGTGGTACGGCTGCGGGCCGACCTCGTCCCGCCCGGGACCCTGGGAGCGTTGGCCGCCGGGCGACCGGAGGTGCCCGGTCTGGGCCTGCCATCCGGCACGCGACGGTTGACCGGTCGGGTCTCGCTGACCGGGGACGCTCGGGCCGACTCGAGCCCGCTGGCCGCGATCATGGACGACGGCGCCGGTACGCTGACCGAGGTTCCGCTCGGCCGCGTGGCGCCGGCCGGCCCGCTCGCCTTCGACGTGCCGGTGCCGACAACGCTGTCGGCCGACGCCCGTCCACCGCGACTGATCGGGCTGACCATCGGGACCAGCGGCCCCGGCGTGACGGGTCGACTGGTGTGGCGCTGGGACCAACTCCGGGCGGTGGACGGCGCCGGTACCGCGGCGGCGGTCAGGCTTCCTCCAGAGTGGACGGCGCGATCCAGCCGAGAAGGCCCCAGCGGTGCGCCACCGACCGATCTGACGATCTCGCCCGACGCCGTTGTGCTGGCGGCCGACCCGCCGCTGGTCGCCTTCCGGGCCCGCTACGTCGTGTCCGGCCTGGGCGGCGGGGGCGTGCCGACACCGGTGCCGGCTCTGGTCACGCCCCGGCTTTTGGAGCAGTCGGGAGCCCAGGTCGGCGACGAGGTCCGGGCGGCGGAGGGAGACCCGTCGGAGTTCCTGGCCAGGATCGTCGGCACGATAGCGGCCGTGCCGTCGGCGACGTCCGATGCGGCCATGCTGGTTGATCTGCCCACATTGGACGCACAGCGGCTGCTACTCGATGGCTCGCTCGACCGGCCGACCGAGTGGTGGTTGGCCACCGACCCGGCCCAGCATGACCGGGTCGCCGCCGGCCTGGCCGCCCGCAGCGAATTCGTGCTGGTCGACCGGGCCGCCGTGGCCCGCCGGCTGCTCGGCGACCCGCTGGGTTGGGGCGTGCTCGTGGCGCTCTACGTGGCGGTGCTCTCGGCCACCGCGCTGGCCGCGCTCGGGCTCGTGGTCGGCACCCGGGCGGCGTCGCTTCGCAGCTCCGGCGAGCTGGCGGTGCTGCACATCCTGGGCACGCCGAGGCGTACGCTGGCCGGCGCCTTCGTGGTCGAGCAGGCGGTGCTCGCCGGCCTGGGAGTCCTGTGTGGACTGGGCGTCGGCCTGGCCGTGGCCGCCGCGATGGCACCCTTGATCGTGCTGACCGAGCGCGGTGGCCGCCCGGTGCCCGATGTCCTGCTCGTGGTGCCGCCCTGGCCGGTCGCCGTGCCGGCGATCGGGCTGTTCGGCCTCGCGCTGTTGCTCGGCGCCGCGATCGCCCGGCGGGCCCGCCGGGATGTCGCCCTCGGCCTGCTGCGCATGGGTGTCGACCGATGAGGCTGCTACGTATGGGTGTGGACCGATGAGGCCGCTACGCCGGGTGGGCGCGTACCCGGGACTGTGGAGCCTCGTCGCGGCGCTGGGCCTGGCCGCGGTGTTCCTGCTCGCCGCCGCGCCGCGCACCCTGAACCGCGTCCAGGACGATGCCCTTCGGCGCACCCTGGCGGAGGCGCCGTACGCCGCGCGGGACCTGGTCTACTCCGCGACCATCCCGTTGTACCCGCCCTGGCCTCAGGCCCAGAGTCTGCTCGACCAGGTGTTGCGTGGCCTGCCCGCGCCGCTGCCGGCCGCGGTTGGCGAGCGGTGGGGGGTGGAGCGGACCGGCCTGCTCGACCTGGACGGGCCGGGCGTGAGCCGGCAGCCGCGGGGGCAACCGCCCAAGGTCGCCCTCCTGCACCTCACCGGGCTCGAGGCCGGCGTGCGCCTCGTCGAGGGGGTGGCGCCGAGGAACTCGACGGACTCCGTGGTGGAGGTGATGGTCGGCGAGCCGGTCGCCCGGGCCCTGAACCTGCGCACCGGTGGCGAATACCACGTGTCGTCGCACGCCAGCGGAGCGCAGGCGATCCGGGTGACCGGCCTGTTCGCGATGCTCGACGAGGCGGCGACGGTATGGGCGCCGTACCCGACACTGCGCGCCACCGGCATCGTGGTGGAGGGCACGGCCGGCGATCCGGTCGAGCGGATGACCGCCACCCTGGTCACCGACCAGCTGGGCATGTCGCCGCTGCACCAGGATCCGGTGTCCTGGGGCCTGATCAGCGAGCTGCGGTACCGCATCGACGAGCGGCGCATCAACGCCGACGATGTCCCGGCCCTGCGGGCCGCGGTGGCCCGCGCCGGCACCAGCCGCCCCGACGATCTCATCGTCCTCATACTCAGTACCGGCCTGGGCGATCTGCTCGGCGGATTCGTCGCGCAGGCCAGCGCGGTGCGGGCGCTGCTCGCGGTCGTCGCGGCGGCCGCCGCCGGCCTGGCCGTCGGACTGCTTCTGCTGAGTGCGCGGCTGGCCGTGGGCCGGCGCCGCGACGAGCTGGCGCTGGTGCGGGCGCGGGGCGCGTCCCTGGGTGGTCTGGTCGCTCGCACCGGCGCCGAGGCCGCCGTGGTCGTGCTGCCGGCGGTCGTGCTCGGCTGGCTGGCCGGCAACGCCGTGCCGGGCCGGCCCATGGGTTCGGGCGCCGCCTGGGTGGCCGCCCTGGCCGCGGTGCTCATGTTGCTCGCCGTGCCGGTGGCCGCCGCCGTCGCGCACCGCCGCGGCACGGCCGGCGGGGCGCGCAGCGACCTGGTCCGCACTCGACGGGCACCGCTGCTGCGCACCCTCGAGGTCACCGTGATGGTGCTGGCGGTGGTCGGTGTGGTCGTGGTCCGGCGGCGGGGGATCGCGCAGGCCGGGTTGGATCCGTACCTCGCGGCGGTCCCCGTGCTGGCCGGCGTGGCGGTCGGCCTGCTCGTGTTGCGCGGCTTTCCCCTGCCGGTGCGGCTGCTGGGCCGGCTGGCCGCGCGGGCCCGCGGCGGTGTCGCGTTTCTCGGCCTGGCCCGGGCCGGGCGGGCGCCCGCCGCGTCGGCCCTGGCGCTGGTCGTGCTGGTGCTGGCCGTGGCGGTGGGCGGCTTCGCCGCGTCGATCAGGGTCGGTCTGGCCGGTGCCCGCGACGTCGCGGCCACCCTCGTGGTCGGAGGGGATCTGCGGCTGAGCGCCGCCGCGTTCGCGCCGGACGCGGCCCGACGGGTGGCCGGCGTCGCCGGCGTGACCGAGGTGGCCGCCGGCCAGCTGGCCTCTCCCGGGTCGCTGCGCACGGCCGACGGCTCGGCGATCGACCCGGGCATCGCGGTGGTCGTGATCGACCTGACCGCCTACCGTCGCGTCCTCGACCGGACCGGCCTTCCCCTGCACCTGCCCGACACTCCGGGGCTGCTGCCGGACGGTTCCGTGCCGGTGATCGGCTCACCGTCGCTGTCCCGGGCGTCGGACTACCAGGTGGTGCTGGGCGACGCGACCCGGCGGGTGCGCGTGGTCGCCACCCTGGACCGGCTGCCCGGACTGTCCCGTGTGGACTTCGTGGTCGTCCCCCGAGAGGTGTTCGGCGCCGGCGTGGCCCGCGACAGCCTGCTGTTCGTGGCGACGCGCGGCGCCGACCCGGCCGCGGTCCGCGCGGCGGCCAGGGCGCTGCCGGGCGCGCGACCGGACGACCTGCTCGGCCCGGGCGGGTTCGCCGGGCCCGGCGGTGTCCCGGCCGCCGGCGAGGCGCCCGACGGTGTGGCCATGCTGGTCCGCGCCGAGCGGCGCCGCGCGCTCGAACGCTCGTCGTTCAACGACGGCATCTCGCTGGCGTTCACCGTCGCGGTCATCGCGGCACTGCTGGCCTCCGTCCTGGCGGTGGGCCTGGTGCTGGTGACCGACGCGCCGGCCCGGGGCCGGGCCCTGTCGCTGATGCGGACGATGGGTCTGGCCCCGAAGCCGGCCCGGCTGCTGCTGCTCATCGAGTTCCTACCGTTGCTGGTCGCGGCCCTCGTGGCCGGCGCGGCACTGGGATTCGCGTTGCCGACGCTGCTCGCCCCGGCGCTCGGGCTCGGCGCGTTCGCCGCCCGCGTCCCGGTCCCGGCCGGTCTCGACGCCGGGTTCCTCGCCCTGCTCGCCGGACTGCTCCTGCTGCTCACCGCGGCCGCCCTGCTGACCGAGGAGGCGGCCAACCGGCGCCACGGCCTCGGCCAAGTCCTGCGGGTGGACTAGTGTTGCCATTGACCGGCAGCCCGAATTCAGGGTAATAAGACCGCGCCGGCACGACCGTCCACGCTGGATAGAGCGCGTCATCGCGCCGGCGTCAGCCCGGGCGTCGATCCCAGGGAAATCTCAGTCGTCGTCGTCCCGTTCGGGCGCGGGCGGCAGGTACGGATACACACTCACACGGCCCACACCGGAGGATTTGCACGGTGCGTTAGCGTGCGCGTGGTGCCGGCCGACGTGATGCGCATCTCGAGTCGATTGACGAAGCGCTCGTGACCCTTTCTCGCGGCCCCGCGACCCGCACGCGCGGTGCCAGGTCATGTACGCATTGTTCATGCGTTTCGGTCGCGCTCGCCATGGGCCTACCAGCCCCGCGGCGGGGCCGTTAGGCGGACCCGGTGCGACCGAAAGTGCCGATCATCTCCGCACCCGGCCCGGTGGCGTGGTCAGGGTTGGCAGGGACCGGGATACGTCACTGCATCGCCAGTTGGTGCGGATGATCGAACGACCGGGAACGTCGCGACGGTACAGGGCCACGGCGAGCAACCACCGCGGACCGGCCGGCATGTCCCACGGCGGCGGTTCGTCGGCCTCCTTCAGCGCCGCCCGCTCCTCGTCGGTCATCCGGATCTCCTGACCGCGATGCGTGCGCCCCCACGCGGCGGCCAGGATCCGCCGCCGGCGGCGCACGTCGTCCGGTCGGCGGAGTACATCCTCGCGATGCTCCCCGGCGCAGACCGGCCATGGCTCGTCGGACGGCCAGAGCAGCGGACCGCCGATCGAGCTGTCGGCGGCCGTCGGTGCGCCCGGACGGGGATGCAGCCTGGTCGCCGTACCCGCGCACGAGCGCAGCGCCGCGAACTCCTCGGCCAGGTCGACGGGTCGCGGGGGAGTCGTGCGCGTCATGGGTTGATCGTGCCCGAAGCCGCCCCATTCCGGGTTCCGAAGGGATTGACGGTGACAGCTCTGGGACTCGAGGCCCGATACACCCAAGGCGGCATCCCGACGTTCGGGCGACGGCTCTCAGGTCAGCAGGACGACGATGATGAGGATCGCCGGCACCGAGCCCAATGTGGTCACGAAGATCGCATCGCGGGCCAGGATCTGTTGACGGCCGAACCGGGTCGCGTGCACGAAGATGTTCTGGGCGCTCGGGAGGGCAGCGGTCACGGCGAGCGCGATGAGGGCCGGTCCGGCGAGGCCCAGGGCCCGGCCCGCGACGTACGCCCCGATCGGCTGGACGATCAGCTTGAGCGTGGTGACCAGTGCGATCTCGCCGGGTGGGGTGCCGCGTCCGGGCAGTGGACCGCGACGCAGTGACATGCCGTACGCGATGAGGACGCCCGGCACCGCCATCGCGCCCACCAGGTCGATCGGGTCGCGCACATACGCCGGCAGAGTCCAGCCGCCGACCGAGATCACCAGGCCGAGCAGCGTGGCCAGGGTGAGCGGATTCGTCAACGGCGACCGGATCGCGGCGGCCACGGAGGCCTCGCCGGTGCGGCCCGCGTCGAGCACGGCGAGAGCGGTGGGTTGCAGAATGACGAGTTGGAGCAGGAGCATGGGCACGATCAAGGAGGCGTCGCCCAGCACATAGGCCGCGACCGGCAGGCCCAGGTTGCCAGCGTTGCAGTACGCCGAACACATCGTGCCGATGGCCACATCGTCCGCGCGGCGGTGCCAGAGCAGTCGGGCGACCAGAACGTAAGGAAGACCGGCGGCGAGCGTTCCGACCACGGTGGCGACCAGACTCCGCGACAGCACATGAGTCATCTGGCTGTCGGCCATGACCGTCAACAGGAGGCACGGGGTGGCCACGAAGAATGCCAACCGTGTCAGGACCAACCCCGCGCTGTCACCGAGCAGGCCGATCGACTCGATGAGGTAGCCGAGCGCGATGACGGCGGCGATGGTGCCGAACCCAGCCAGGACTGCCTGCACGCCAACGATCTTCCTGTACCGTGTTCGCCGTGCGTCGGTGGGCGGGCCTGCTCGCGAACCTGGCGACGGTCGCGGTCGCCGTCGGTGGATGTGCCGACAAGATCCCGCCCCACATCCCCACGATCATCGACCCCCAGGGCCCGCTGATCGAGATCTCCCGTTCGGCGTTGCCCGTGGCGCCCGGGGCGGACGGCACCTGGCATCTCCTCGTGCCCTATCACGGCATCATCGGCGAGGGCCGGCGCGTGGCCCGCGTCGGCCCCGGCGGGGAGGTGCGTTGGTCGGTCGATCTGCCCGACCGCTACGCCTTGACCGGCCCGGACCGGGGCGGGTACCCGGCCCATCTGGCCGACGGTACGACGTTGCTGTTCCTGTCCGGCCGGCCCGGCAGCCGCGAGCCGGCGGCCGTGATGGCTCTCGACACGGAGTCCGGTCGTCGATTGTGGGAGGTGGAGTTGGCGCCGTTGCGCCCGGGCGGGTCGTTGCACCTGGCCAACGGCTCCATGACGGATGTCGACGATCCCGGGGTGCCCGTGGTCGCCCGGTGTGATGCGCAGGGGTGCGACCTGCGGGCTCTGGCCGCGACCGATGGACGGGTGTTGTGGTCGCGTCAGGTGCCCGGCGCCGCGCTCGTGGCCGGCGGACTCGGCCCGATGACGGGTGGGCGCGGTGTATGGCCGGTCGGTGCGGCGGAACAGCCCTGGATCTGGGCGGCGGGACCGGGGTTCCTGCAGGCGATCGGCAAGGTGAGCGGCCGGCTGGGCGGCCGAACTCCGCTCGCCGCAAGCGGTGCGGGGATCGTAATCACCAGCCACGACCGGGTCGTGGTGGTGACGGCCCCGCACGACGGCACCTGCCAGGCAACCGCCACGGGGTACGCCGTGCTCAGCGATGGCGGCGCCGCCCGTGTATGGTCGGTGCCCTTCCGATGGGACGATCCCGGAGCCCGGTCGGGACCGGACGGCTGTCGTTACGATCCGGCCCGGATGCTGCGACAGGCATTTATGGTGGTCCTGCCCGACGCCGAGGGTGCACTCGTGATCAATATCAGTGACGGTGCGGTGCGGGACCGCCGCCCGCGGGGAGAGCGTCACCTGGCGGGCTTCGACCTGCATTGGGATGGCGGCCGCTACATCCAGCGTGGCTTGGACGACGCCGTCGTGGTCAATGCGCCCGGACCGCGCTCGGGTCGCCCGTGGGGGGTCGACCTCGGCTGGGGTGGGTGGGTGCTGGGCAGTGGAGACGGCGCCACGCTCGTGTATCGCGCCGAGCCGCTGTGGCACCAGGCAGGCGGGATTGGCGCGCTCGCCCTGGAAATCGACCGGCTCGCGTTCCTCACCCCGCGGGAACTCATCGTGATCGGCCCGCGGGCCCCGCGACAGCGCCCCTAGAACCGACCGGCCACGCCGGTGGGGCCTATCGGCCGGTTAACCGCGTGATCGGATGGGTACGAGGCCTCCATCGACGCGAAGCGATAGGGGGGCGACCATGAGTCTCATGGCGTTGCTGCTCGACGCGGCCAACATCGTGGGCGGGTTCCTGCTGGCCATCGCGCTGCTCGGGCGCCTGCCGCGCGTAGGCGATGACCTGGGGCGAGCCGCGGACCGGGTCGGTCCGTTCGGCTGGATCGTCGGGATCGTGGCGCTGGTGGCCGGTGGCTTCTACCTCATCGTGCACCTGACCTCCGGACCACGCGTGTTCCACTTCGAGATCGTCGGCATCGGCGTCGGCCTCGCGCTGCTTTGGGACCGGCTGACCGGTCGGCCTCGCGCCGCGGACACGGGGCCCGCGCTCGCGACCGAGTCGACCACGCGGACCGAGACGGCCACCGGTACGCGCTCGACCACAGCGACCGGCGTGGCTCTGCTGCTGGCGATCTTCGGTCTCATCGCCATCGTGGTCGGAATCCAGGGTCTGTTCACACCGGACTGATCCGGCTCAGAAGAAGCGGGCGGCGAGGTAGCCATGGCCCTCACTGACAACGGTCGTGATCACGCGTCGTAGTCCGGTGCGGCGGTCTGACAGGATGCCCAATGTGGATGTGCTGCCGTGTGGTCACATCGCCCTGGCCGGAACGAGCCGGATGTGCTCGCACCTGATCGGTTCGGACGGTGAGGAGCACGTCGGCCTGCTCACGGGCCGCGGGCTCGATTTCGACGTGTGCTGCCCGGCCTGCGATCGGGCGGCCCAGGCGGGATCGGCGCCGGAGCTGCTGTCCGCGTGCGAGGGTTGCCTCGCCGCCTACGTGGACGACGAGGACCACCGTTACCTGGTCGCCTGGCGCGGAGCGCCGGAGATTCTCGAGCGTCCGGAGGCGTTCGACGTGACGGTGGTCGACACGACCATCCCGGTTGCGGCGGTCGATTTCACGCCGGTCGTGGGCGAGACCGGATCGGTGTGGCTGCTGCTCGAGGACGACGGCCAGATCGGGCGCTTCGACGCCGACACGGGGCAGTGGTCGCCGCTCGCGCGGGCCACCGTGCCGGTGGAGGAGCCCGACCCGCGGTGGGCCGGCCGTCATCCACAACCGCGACTGCACACCAGTCCGGGGGGTGACTTCGCGGCCGTCGTCAATGACTTCGGCCGGTACGGTCAGGTGATCGATCTGCGCACCGGGGAGATGACCGTCGCGCTGGACGGCGGCGCCTACTGCGAGGAGACGGTCCCGTTCGCGGTGGCGTTCGTCCAGCGCCGGGGCCGCACGGTGGTTGTCCACCGCACCGCCTGGAACCGGCTCGACGCGACCGACGCCGGCACCGGCGAGCTGCTCACGGCGCGGGAGCTACCGGGCTTTCGCCAGGAGGGGCCGCTCGCGGAGCACCACCTCGACTACTTCCACGGCGCGCTGCACGCCTCGCCCGGCGGCCGCTGGCTGGCCGACGACGGCTGGGTCTGGCATCCGATCGGAATCCCGTATGTGTGGGACGTGCGGCGCTGGCTCGACGACAACGTGTGGGAGTCCGAGGCCGGACCCAGCCGCCGGCCGCTGTGCGGGCGCGACTACCACTGGAACGTGCCCATGTGCTGGACCGGAGACGACCGGTTGGCGGTCAGCGGCATCGGCGGCGACGACGAGGCGATGCTCGCCGGCGTACGGATATTCGACGTCACCACGGGCACGCAGGTGAACACCTTCGCCGGGCCGATCGGTGCGTTCTTCGCCGACGATCGCCGTCTCTACGCGGCCAACGAGGCCGGTCTCGAAATATGGGACGTCGATACCGGTCAACGAAACGGCGCCCTACCCGGCTTCGTACCCGCCAGACACCACACCGCAGCCGGCGAGCTGGCCAGCCTGGCCGGTGACGTCCTTCGCCGGTGGACACCGCCGCGCTGAGACCGCGCCGCGGCCAAGTATTGTGGCTGACGTCGACCACCGTTAATGGGTACGGCGGCCGGGCGCGCATCGAGATATCGCTGCTCCCAACTGCGCTCGCGTCCGTTGCGCAAGGTGTTGCACCGCGGCGGCAATCGGTGCTGCCGCGACGACGAATGGAGACATTGATGAGGTTGCGCACCATCGCCAGCGCGGCCGCGCTGGTTGGCGCCGTGCTGGCCCTCGCCGTCGGCACGGCCGCGGCGGACGACAGTCCCAGCAGCCAGTTGACCGCCGGCCGGTTGACCGTGCCGCCCGAAATCGAGGTGCCGGCCGGCAATGTGTTGATCGGGGACTTCTTCGCCAAGGGGGTACAGGTCTATCAGTGCACGAACGGCGCGTGGGCCTTCGTCGAGCCCGCCGCCAACCTGCTCGGCTGGGCGCGGCGGCCCACCAACCCGGCGACCGCGGTCCACTTCCGCGGGCCCAGCTGGGAGTCCGCCGACGACGGCTCACTGGTGGAGGCGCGGGCCGTCGCGTCCTCGCCGGTACCGGGGTCCATCCCGCAGCTGCTCCTCCAGGCCACCCGCAACCGGGGCGACGGTGCCTTCGGTCGGGTGAGCTACCTGCAGCGGTTGGCCACACGCGGCGGGGCGGCTCCGACCGGCGCGTGCACGGACGGGCAGACCACGGGCGTGCCGTACCAGGCGCGGTACCGCTTCTTCGCGCCCGCCAGCTGACGTAGATCCCCATCCGGCCCCGCCGGGTCTCGCTGTCGAGATCCGGCGGGGCCGAACGTATAGAGGATGGAGGTCGCTGGGAACAGGGAGGATGAGGACGTGGGTAGCACCGATACGCAGCGTGACGGGTCGCGGAAGCTGAACGAGAAGTTCACGGCGACACTGCTGAAGAGCCCGGCCAAGGGCGGGCACACCTACGTGGTGTGGCCGGATTCGGTGGCGTTCTTCGGTACCCGGGGCCTGGTCAAGGTCCGGGGCACCATTGACGGGCACCCGTTCCGGAGTTCGTTCATGGCCCTGGGGGACGGCACGCACAAGCTGCCCGTGAAGGCCGAGGTTCGCAAGGCGATCGGCAAGGAGGCGGGCCAGACCGTGACGATCGTGCTGCAGGAGCGCGTCGCCGCCTAGTGGCGTGCCTCGGCCAGCCGTGGCCTGACGTCGGGAAAGGAGCCGTCACCGAACAGGATTCGAGCCGCCAGTGCGCGGCCGGCCGGGCCGCGCAGCAGGGCCACCGCCGCCTCCGCCGCGGCGGGGGACCGGATGCCGGCGAACAGGCGGCGCAGCAACAGCCGGCCGCGGAACCGGGTGCGCAGCGCGTTCCCGTCGTAGCGACGCAGAAAGTGTTGGTCGCCGGTACGTAGGTATCCGGTGGTGACGGCCGCGGCCAGCTCGGCCATGCGCAGGCAGGGATCCAGCCCGCCGGCCGTGAGCGGCGACACCGCGCCGGCCGCGTCTCCGACGAGCAGGCCGGCGGGGCAGGCCAACCGGCGCAGCACACCGCCGACCGGGATCGGCCCGCCCCGACGCTCGATGGGACCGGCCGGGGCCGCGCGCCCGGGCGCGTCCGCGGCGAACGCGTCCAGCAGGTGGCGGACGCCGGTGCGCATCGCCTCCGGGTACCCCGCGACGCCGACATGGGCGTGCTCACCGTCGTCGATGACCCAACCGAGGTATCCCGGGGCGACCCGCGGGTCGAGCACACAATGGAACGCCGGAGCGGTGGTGCCCAACGCGATCGGATGGACCATCTCGGCGCCGACGAGAAAGCGCCGGTTCACGTCGAGGCCGAGATCGCGGGCCACCCGGGACCGGGCGCCATCCGCGCCGACGATGAACCGGGCTGTCAGCGGATCGGCGCCCGCCAACCGCACCCAGCCCATCGACGCGTCGATATACCGCACGCCCAACAGAATCCGTGCCCCGGCCGACTCGGCCGCGCGGTGCGCGTGCTCGTAGACGGCCGCCATGTTGGCCACGCGGTACTCCACCCGATCACTGGTGAGTCGGATCGGCGCCCGCCGCGACGGCGGGTACAGCAGCACATCCCGCACGCCCGGCCCGAGCAGGTGATCCGGCAGGTCGTAGTCATCGAGGGTGCGACGCACGAAGATGCCCGTCGTGCGGATGCCCGTCGACAGCGATCGGCGGCGGTCGACCACGACCACGTTCAGGTCGCGTCGCGCGAGCAGGCGCGCGGTGTGCAGGCCGGCCAGGCCCGCCCCGACTACCAGTACATCCACCGCCCGCACACCCTGCGACGGTACGGGCGATGTCTCATGAGTACGACCGGTCGCACGCTACCCGCCCGGTACCTTCACACCATCGACACACTTCGGACGGTCGGCCAGCTAGATGCGGGTCTCCGGGGCGGCGTCGAGGTCGAGCTCACCGGCGAGTGCGACCGGCGCACGCATGCGCCAGGCGTCGATGACAAGCTCCGTCAGGCGTTCGACGTCCACCTTCTCCAGCCACAGCATCACCAGCGGCATGCCGTCGTACGCCGGCGTGGTGAAGAAGGTCCCGGGCTCGCCGAGCAGCAGGGCCTGCTTCTCCGCCTCGTCGCCGACGTACAGCACGGCGACGTCGGTCCGGATGACGCGCGGCTTGCCGGGTGTGCGCTCGGGATAGGACCAGACGAAACCCTTGTCGCCGACCCGGAAATCGAAGCCGTCGCTCTCGATCTCGACCACATGCGGCAGCGAGAGGGCCAGGCGGCGGACGTCGTCGGCGTCAGCCATCGATGTCGCCCCCGGTCGCGTCGCGCATTCCCTTAGGGTAGGACGTCTGGCCCGCGCGCTCCCGGGTGTGGCACGCTGGTGGTGTCGAGAGGCGCTGCGACGGACCACATCCGCCACGCTCGACATCCCCTGCATCGGCAAGGGCGCCTTCGAGTCGATGGAGGCGTCATGTCTGTGGTGGGTCGCGTGGCCGCGCTGTGGCGGTATCCGGTGAAGTCCATGGCGGCCGAGGAGTTGGACGCCGTCGAGGTCTCGTGGCACGGTCTCGCCGGCGACCGGCGGTGGGCGTTCATCCGCGACGGGCAGGTGCGCAGCGGCTTTCCGTGGCTGACCATCCGGGAGCGGCCGGAGATGGCTCACTACCGGCCCCGCTTCGCCGAGCCCGACCGGCCCAACGCGTCCACGACGCTGGTGCGCACACCCTCCGGCGCCGACATCGACGTGGCCGACCCCGCGCTGGCGGCCGAGCTCGGGCCGGGCGTAGGCGTCATCAAGCAGGATCGGGGCGTCTTCGACACGATGCCCCTGTCGCTGGTGAGCACGCAGACCGTGGCGGGCCTCGGCCGGCTGGTCGGCGCGGACCTGGCGGCCGCACGGTTCCGGCCCAACCTCTGCGTGGATGTACCGGGACCGGCGTTCGCCGAGGATGGCTGGGTCGGTCGTGTACTGAGCATCGGTGGGCTGCGGATGCGGATTGACCGGCGCGACAAGCGGTGTGTGATGGTCAACGTCGATCCGGTGACGCTGCACCGGGACCCGGCCGTGCTGCGGGCCATCGCCCGGGAACGCGAGAACTGCCTGGGCGTGTACGGCTCGACGGTGGCGCCGGGCCGCGTCGCGGTGGGGGATCCGGTGGAGCTCGAACCCTGACCCGGCCGGCGTCAGGGGCGGGACGCCATCAGGCCCGGCTGATCCCGCGGCCCGCGCCGGTCCCCGCTCCGGAATCGTGCCACTGCTGGCGGAGTACGTCGGATGCACCGATCATCGTCCCGGTGTACACCGGGGCCGGACGAGCCGCAAGCGAACGTGCGTCGTCCGGATCGGCCGGTCACCCGCCGGGCGGTCCGCTTGCTACGAGGTGGGGTAGTCCACGGAGGTCCACAAGAGAGTCAGATCCGGATCCGATGGGTGAGCGCGGCGAGTTCGCGGTTGAAACGCTCCGGAGCCTCGAGGAACGGCACGTGTCCGACGCCGTCGTACCAGGACGCGATGGCGCTCGGGCACGTGTCGAGGATGTGGTCGGCCATCGCCGGCAGCGCCAAGGTGTCCACCCGACCGTGACTGACCAGCAGCGGCACCGTCAGCGCCCGCAGCACGTCGTCGCCGTCGATCTCGCGGCCCCCCAGGTTGGCGCGCACCTGGGCCGGCACGGCCATGCCCGCGCACAGCAGCGTCTCCGCCTCGTCGGGCGGGAGTGGCCGGGCCGGCATGGCCCGAACCAGACCCCGCAGGCCACCGATGCTGGTCGGCAGGTCGTCGGACACGACCGCCGCGAAGTTGTCCAGGAAGCCTGGCCCGATCAGGGTTCCGAACGCGGCCGCGCCCAACCGGACGGCGCCGCCGGCGAGGTTGACCGCCGCGATCCCGTCCTGGCCGTGGACGCGCACGTAGTCACAGATGACGAAGCCGCCGTAGGACCAGCCGACGAGGACGGGTCGGTCCAGACGCAACTGTTCGATGATGGCCGCCACGTCGTCGGCCCAGAGCCGTGGGTCCGTGTAGTGGCGCGGCTCCAGAGGCGCCTCCGACATCCCGTGGCCCCGCAGATCGAACGCCACGAGCCGGAACTCGTCAGCCAGCGCGCTGGCGTACTGGAGTTTCCAGCAGAGGTGGCTCTGGGAAAGGCCGTGTATGAACAGGATCGGGGGACCGTCGGGCCGGCCCCACTCACGCACATGCAACCGTAGGCCGCCGCCACCCCCAACCGAATGGGTTCCGACCACACCGTCCGCAACCGTCGCCATCGCGCTCACCTTTCTCATCGGGTCGTCCATCGATCGTGGCGCTTGGCGGCCGGGGGCGCGTCGGGCACGGCCGCCCTATAGTCGGGATCCGGCATGCTTATCTTCGGCAGTCGGGGTGCCTACAGCAGCGTTCCCGACCACGGACGCCCGTGTGATACTGGCCGGAATGGTGACTCGGGCTAGCGGCGCACTCGTGGGACGCGTGCGGGAGCTCGAGGCGCTTGGGCGCGCCCTCGACGCGACGCACGCCGGGCGGGGCTCGACCGTTCTGATCACCGGCGAGGCGGGCATCGGTAAGACCCGGCTCGCGTCCGAGGTCGCGCGGCGGGCCGGCGAGGCGGGTTTCGAGGTGATGCTCGGCCGGTCGATGGATCTGGTCGGCGCCGAGCTTCCGTACCAGCCGTTCGTGGATGCTCTGCGTCGGGGCGGGCATTCCCTCCGGCTCGACGCGCGGCCGCCGGGATCGCAGCTGACGGTGTTCGAGGAAGCGCTGGCCTTGCTGGCCGAGCGGGCGGCCGCCACACCCGTACTGCTGATCCTGGAGGATCTGCACTGGGCCGACAACTCAACGCTTGATCTTGTCATCTTCCTGTCTCACAACCTCGACGGTCGGCGGGTCCTGCTGCTGGCGACATACCGGGCCGACGAGCCGTCGGTGGCCGATCGGTTGCACCGCTTGGCCGACGGCGTCCGGCGCTCGGGTTCCGTGCTGCCGCTCGACCTCGGGCCGCTCACCGGCGACGAGCTCGCCGACCTCCTGCACGCCCACGGGGACGCCCTGCCGACGGCGCTGACCGCCGCCGTCATCGCCCGCGCCGAGGGCAACCCGTTCTTCGCTGAAGAGCTCGCCGCCGCCGCCGGCGACCTGAACGGTCAACTCCCACCGGGCCTGCGCAGCCTTCTGCTGCGGCGTATGACCAAACTGGACGGTGCGACGCGGGACCTGTTGCGCCTGGCCGCGGCGGCCGGCCACGAGGTTTCGTACCCGGTGCTCCGGGCGACGGGCGGGCTGGCCGAGGGCGACCTGCGCGAGTCACTACGGCAGGCGGTCGAGCACGGCCTTCTCGTGGCGGAGCAGGCCAGCGGCACGTTCCGCTTCCGCCACGCCCTGCTGGCCGAGGCGGTCTATGCGACGATCCTTCCCGGCGAGCGCGAGGATCTGCACGCCCGAGTCGCCGACGAGCTCGCCCGCGGCCCGGCCCCGCCGACGGCCGAACTCGCGCGCCACTGGGCCGTCGCCGGCCGAGCGAGCGAGGCGCTGGTCGCCTCGGTGGACGCGGCCGATCAGGCCGAGGCGGTCTTCGGCCTGGCCGAGGCCCTCGCCCACGTCGAGCGCGCGTTGGTTCTGTGGCACGCCGTACCGGACGCTGGCCACCTCGGGAAGTGGAGCCTGGCCGACCTGTGCTCACGGGGGGCCGAGCTGGCCAGTCAGGTCGGCGCCGCCGGCCGAGCGGTCGAGCTGGCCCGGCGGGCGATAGAACTGTGCGGACCGCGGAACACCCATCGAGCCGCGCTGCTTCAGGTGCGCCTCGGTGAGTACCTCTACGAGACCGGTGAGGACGAGGCCGCGTTGGCCGCGCTCGCCCGGGCCGTCGAGATGGTGCCGGCGCGGTCGCCTACCGCCGAGCACGCGTACGTGCTGGGGTCGCTGGCGGGCGGGCTGATGGTGTCCTGGCGCCACGCGGACTCGTTGCCGATCGGCGAGCGGGCGCTGGGCCTGGCTCGGGAGGTCGGGGCGGGGGAGGCCGAGGTCCGAGCGCTCACGGTGGTCGGTTCCGACCTCGCCTACCTCGGCCGCGGTGAGGAGGGTCTGGTCCACCTGAACCAGGCCCTGAAGCTGGCTGAGGAGATCGGCGACTACTGGGGCCTGGACCGGGCGTACGTCAACCTCACCGACGTGCTCACCATGCTGGGCCGCCCGGGCGAGTCGGCCCGGCTGGGCCTGGAGGGTCTCGATGTCCTGCGTCGACACGGCATCGAAAGCGCGGTACTGGGGGCGAACGCCGTCGAGGCCCTGTTCGCTATCGGCGAATGGGCCGAAGCCGATCGCCTGAGCGCGGCGGCCCTGCGGTCCATCCCGGACAGTTTCCGCCCCTTCCTCTGCCTGTTCCGGGTCGCCCTCGAGCTGGGGCGCGGCGAGATCGAGCCCGCGCGCGAACACCTCCGCGACGCGCTGCCCGCGCGCGGGCAGGACCGCGGTCAGGGCATCTACGAGATCCTGGTCGCCGAGCTGGCTCTGTGCGAGTACCGCTGGATGGACGCCGACCGCGCGGTGGACAGCGCCCTGGCCATGGTGCGCTCCGGTCATGCCCAACAGCTGCGCGTCTGGTACTGCGCCAAGGGTCTGCGGGCCCAGGCGGAACTGGCCGCTCTCGCCCGGGCCCGCCGCGACGCCGACGCCGTTGGGCGCAGCTGCGAGCGGTCGCGCGAACTTATCACCATGGCCCGCGAGGCCGAGGCCTGCGCGACGACGCCCAACGCCGCGGCGTGGTTGGCCCTGGCCGAGGCGGAGTACGCGCGAGCGTGCGACGCGCAACGGCCCGAGTTGTGGTCGGCCGCCGCGGCGGCCCTGGATCGCGTCGAGCGCGGGCCGCTGGCCGCCTACTGCCGCCGGCACGAGGCCGAGGCGCTCGTCGCCGCCGGTGCCTCCCGAACCGAGGCCGGCGGGCCGTTGCGAGAGGCGTACGCCGTCGCCATCCGACTGGGAGCGGGACCGCTGGTCCGGGAGATCGAGCTGCTGGCCCAACGGGCGCGGATCGATGTGGCGGTACGCGATGCGCCACCGACCGGAACGGTGCCCAGCGCCGAGGAGGTGCTCGGCCTGACCGCCCGCGAGGCCGAGGTCCTCGAGTTGCTGGCCCGCGGCCGCACCAACCGGGAGATCGCCGCCACGCTCGTCATCAGCGTCAGGACCGCCGGCATCCACGTCTCGCACATCCTGCGCAAGCTCGGTGTGCCGAACCGGCTCGAGGCGGCCGCGATCGCGCACCGCCTGGCCGCGACCGCCGGGCACCCCGAGCGGTCGAGATCACCGACCACGTCGGACGATGAGGCCAGCGCGACCACGTTACGGAAGTAGGATTTCAGCCTTCGCAGGTCCGTGAACACGAGCGGCTCGGCGACGTCGGTGGGGGTGGCTACGCGGGTGGGGCCTTCGTCGTGCCGGTCACGGCGCCGCTGAAGGCCGAGACGTTGTTCGACATGTCGAAGGCCCGGACCTGGTACTGGTAGGCGGGGCCGGGCGTGAGCCCGGTGTCGGTGAACCCGGGCCGGGGCACGGTCGTGAGCAACGTGCCGTCGCGGAAGATCTGGTACCCGGCGACCCCGATGTCGTCGCGGGCGGCCGACCACATCAGCGCGATCCGGTCCTCGGTGGCATTGGTCACCGCCAGCCCGGTCGGAGCCGTGGGCCGTAGCAGGTCCGGGTCCTTCAGCGTGGTCGCCGTCACCGTCGCACCGGGTGCGGACGTGTTTCCGGCCGCGTCGTAGGCGGCCACCGCGTACACGTAGTCGGTGTCGCCGGTCGGGCCGTGGTCGAGGACGCCCGGTGCCGGGGCCGTGCCGACGCGGACGCCATCGCGCAGCACGACGTAACCGGTGACGCCGACGTTGTCGGTCGCGGGGACCCAGTCCAGCGATACACCGGACACCGAGCGGCCGGTCACCCGCAGACCGGTCGGCACGCCGGGTGCCACGGTGTCGGCGCCGGCTCCCGCGGTGCCGGACACGGCCGCGGTCGGATCGGTGGCGATCGTCGAACGTGGGTCCGCGCCCGGCCCGCTGGCCGCCGGGTCCATCCGGAACGCCGTGGGCACGGCCAGCATCGCGCCGGCCGCCAGCACGACGACCAGGCCCAGGGTCACGAGCAACCGGCCGCGGCCGGACCGGGCGCGATGCGACCGCGGTCCGACCGGCCGGCCCTCCCCAAGCACCAGCGGTCGCGGATCCGGCTCCCACTCCATGCTGCGTGGCACTGGCTCCGCTGGCGCGGGTACCGGTGGGGGTGCGGTGTCCACGCTGGACCTCACGGTGGCGGCCGCTCGCGTTCGCTTCACCCGTACGGGTTCGGGGGCCCATTCCGGCCAAGGATCGGCGGACATCCACTCATCCGGCTCGGCGTTGGCCAGCCAGGGCGGCGGGGCGTCGCCCGTCCAGACCGGCGCGCGGGACATGCACCGTCGCAGCACCGTCCGACCGTCGTCGTACCAGTCGGGGCCGACCGTGGCGGCGGCGACCGCCTTGAGCGTTTCGGCAGCGGCCCGCGCGTCGTCCAGGCGGGCCGCCGGATCGGTGGCCAGGCCGTGGGCGAGGAACATGCCGACCTGACCGCCGGCCAGGTCGGGCCCGAGCGCCGCGATCGCCGCGTCGGGCGACTGTCCCGAGCGACCCACGTAGGCACCGCTGGCGCCGCGCGGGGGTTGTCCGCTCAGGCACTCGTAGAGGATCGCGGTGGCGGCGAAGACGTCGGCGGTGGGGTTCGCCGGGTCACCGAACCACAGTTCGGGCGAGGCGTAGAAGGGGTTGGCCGGCAGCCGATCCCCGCTCGGCCGGGCGAGCCCGACGTCGACCACCTTGACGGTCCCGCCCTCGTCCAAGAAAACGTTTTCTGGCCGCAAGGCCCGGTGGACGATGGCGCGGGCGTGCACCAGGGTCAGGCCGTGCAGGACTGAGTAGACGACATAGAGCGCGGCGGTGGGTTCGAGCCGGCCGGCCCGCAGCAGCAGTTCGCGCAGCGGAATTCCGGCCACGAGTTCCGTGATCACGGCGGCGGCCTCGGGCCGCTCGACCAGCCCGTGGACGGCGCCCACGTTGGGGTGGTCGATGACGCTCAGCGCCGCGACATCGGCGCGATACCGGTCGAGGAATCCGGAAGTGTGGCACAACTTACGGGCGAGGTACCGGATGGCCACCTCGCCGCCGCCCGCGGTGTCCCGGGCCCGCACGACCACGCCGGTCTCCCCGTGGCCGAGCTCAGCCACGGTCTCGTATCCCTCGATCGCCCACGTCATCGGCGCGAAGCTACCCGCGGCTTCTGAACTGGCGCTGAATCGGGACCGAGGTCCCACCCTTCAACGCCCGGGCCTGGGACAATAGCCTCGTTGGCCACGCATCTCGATCAACTGACCGCATTACGGATCGGCCTCGGAAACTGCCGATCCGGCAGAACCGGCAGAAATCTGCTAGGCTGCCGGACGCGTCGATGCCCGACTGTTACCGGACCGATGCATCGCAATGTCGTTCATGAGTCGCAGCGCCAATACCGTCGTCTCGTACCAACGACCCACGCGGCACGGGGGACCGCTACCCTCTTGCCGCAAACAAGACCAACGCGCCGCCGCCACAGCCGGGGCGCGTCCCGAGGAGGCAACGTGATGCATGGGAGATCCCCCATGAAGGTGGCGGCCGGGGTGGCCGCCATGACCCTGGTCGCCGTCGGGTGTTCCAGTACTCCACCAGCCGGACCCGGCACCAATACGAATGCGGTGATCTCTATTTCGATTGCCGAGCCGCAGCAACTGATCCCGGCCAACACGAGCGAGACCAGCGGCGGCGAGGTTGACAACGCGTTGTGGACGGGCCTGGTTGACTTTGACGCCAACAACAAGCCTGTCATGGCGGCGGCCGAGTCGATCACCTCGACCGACAAGAAGGTATGGACGGTCAAGATCAAGGCGGGCTGGACGTTCCACGACGGCACGCCGGTGACCTCGGACTCCTACATCAACGCCTGGAACCACGGCGCGTACGGACCCAACGCCATGAACAACAACTACTTCTGGCAGCTGCTGGGGGTCCAGGGATACGCCGCGCTGAACCCGGCCGACCCGGACGGTGACGGCCCGCAGAAGGCGCCGACGCCGACGACGAACAAGATGACCGGCCTGGCCAAGGTCGATGACACGACGTTCACGGTCACGCTGGACGCGCCGTTCTCCGACTTCCCGGCCGTCGTGGGCTACACCGCGTTCTACCCGCTGCCGGACGCGGCGTGGGAGTCCGACGGCGTGCTCAAGAAGGAGTTCGAGGACGCGCCGATCGGCAACGGTCCCTTCAAGATGAAGACCGGGACCAAGTGGAACCACGACGCGAACATCGAGGTCGAGCGGTACGACGCCTACAAGGGCACCAAGCCCAAGATCGGTGGCGTGAACTTCAAGATCTACCAGACCCAGGAGGCGGCCTACGCCGACCTGCTCGGTGGCCAGCTCGACGTCATCGACTCCATCCCCACGGCCAGCCTGGCCTCGGCCAAGTCCGACCTGGGCGACCGCTACATCCAGAAGGCGTCGTCGACGTTCCAGTTCCTCGCCTTCCCGACGTTCCTGCCCGAGTTCTCCAAGCCCGAGGTGCGCAAGGCCATCTCCATGGCGATCGACCGCCAGGAGATCATCGACTCGGTGTTCAAGGGCTCGCAGCGGGTGGCCGACGCGTTCGTGTCGCCGGTCGTCGCCGGCTACCGCAAGGACGCCTGTGGTGAGGGCTGCACCTTCAACGCCGCTGCCGCCAAGGCGGCGTATGACGCGGCCGGTGGGCCGAAGACGCTGAAGCTCACGTACAACGCCGACGGCGGTCACAAGGACTGGATCGACGCGACGTGCAACCAGCTCAAGACCAACCTCGGCCTGACCGCGTGCAACGGTTCGCCGGAGCCCAAGTTCGCCGACATGCTGACCAAGACGCGCGCCAAGCAGAACGTGGGCATGTTCCGGCTCGGCTGGGTCATGGACTACCCGTCCATGGGCAACTACCTCGGCCCGCTGTACTCCACCAACGGCTCGTCGAACTACTACGGCTACAGCAACCCGCAGTTCGACCAGCTGGTCAAGGAGGGTGACACGGCCGCGACGCCCGAAGAGGCGATCGCCAAGTACCAGGCGGCCGAGGACATCCTGATCAAGGACATGCCGGTGATCCCGCTGCGCTTCGGCGCGGACAACGCCGGCATTTCCACCCGGATCAAGAACTTCGACCTGGACGCGTTCAGCCGGACCGTCCTGTCGAAGGTCGAGGTCACGGCCTGACGAAGTAGTGGTGGGTGGCGTCGCCGGCATCGTCGGTGGCGCCACCAACCGTCCCAGCCACGCACTACCCCAGGTTCGGCTCGCAAGCGTCGCCGAATTGTCCGACTGGATATTGACCCGGGTTCACTTCGGGGAGAGGGTGTGACGATGTACCGCTACGTGGTACGGCGTCTGCTCCAGATGGTGCTGACCTTCTTCGGCGCGACCTTCGTCGTGTACGCGCTCATGTTCGCCAACCAGGACGACCCGCTGCAGGCCCTCGCGGGGGAGCGGCCGGTAACGCCCGCGGTGCGGCAGGTGCTCACCGAGAGGTACCACCTGGACGAACCGTTCCTTGTTCAGTACGGGTACTACATGAAGGGGATGTTCACCGGCGACTTCGGCACGTCGCTCACCGGGCGCAAGATCACGGACATGATGGCCCAGGCGTGGCCGGTGACGATCAGGCTGGCCCTGCTCGCGATCGTGTTCGCCGCCCTCATCGGCGTCATCGCCGGTGTTATCGCGGGCATCCGAAGGGCCGGCGTCTTCGACAACACGACCCTGGTGCTGACCCTGGTCGTCATCGCCATTCCGGTGATCGTGCTGGGCCCGGTGCTCCAGTTCGGGTTGGGGATCGAGTTGAAATGGTTCCCAGTGACGGCCGGCGCTACACCGACCTTCTATGCCCTCCTGTTGCCAGCGTTCGTGCTGGGCGCGCTTTCCTTGGCCGTCACGATGCGACTGACCCGCACCTCGGTCGCCGAGAACCTGCGGGCCGACTACGTGCGCACGGCCAAGGCCAAGGGCCTGAAACCGCGCCGGGTCGTCGGCATACACGTGCTGCGCAACTCGCTGATCCCGGTGGTCACCTCGCTCGGGATCGACATCGGCAACCTGATGGGCGGCGCGATCATCACGGAGGGCATTTTCAACATCCCCGGGGTGGGATTCAACCTGTTCCGCGGGATCCGCACCGAGGACGGCCCGCTCGTGGTCGGCTTCGTCAGCGTCCTGGTGATCATATATCTGGTGTGCAGCCTCCTCGTCGATCTGCTTTACGCCGTACTCGATCCAAGGATCCGCTATGAGTGACATGGGTTCTGTGGTCGCCGCCGAGACCCTACCGGGAACGACGGCCCCGCCCGCTGGCCCGGAGGAAAGGGCCGAGAAGCCGCGCAGCCTCACCGCCGACGCCCTGCGCGACCTGCGCCGCAGCGCGATCTTCTGGACCGCCTGCGTGCTGGGCGTCCTGGTCATCGTCATGGCCGCGTTCCCGCAGTGGTTCACCTCGGCGGATCCGCGGTCCTGTTCCCTGTCCCGCCAGTTTGACGGGCCGAGTGGATCGGCCTTCTTCGGCTTCGACTTCCAGGGTTGCGACGTCTACGCCCGGACGGTGTACGGCGCCCGGGCGTCGGTGCTCGTCGGCACCTTCGGTGTCGCGCTCGCGGCCATCCTGGCCCTGCTGATCGGTATGCCCGCCGGCTTCTTCGGCGGGTGGATCGACGCCCTCCTGTCCCGGGTGACCGACATCGTGCTGGGCGTGCCGTACCTGCTTGCCGGCATCGTGCTGGCCAAGCGCCTCTCCTCCGGGCGCGAGGACCCGGGCATCTGGGCGGTGGTGCTGGTGCTGGGCCTCCTGGGCTGGACGACGGCGGCCCGGGTCATCAGGTCGTCGGTGATCGGCGCGAAGGAGCAGGACTACGTGGCCGCGGCCCGCATGCTGGGGGCGAGCAATTGGCGCATCATGTGGCGGCACATCCTGCCCAACGCGTTGGCTCCCACGGTGGTGGTGCTCACCATCGCGCTGGGCGCGTTCATCGCCACCGAGGCGACGCTGTCGTTCCTCGGCATCGGCCTGCGACCACCGGCGATCTCCTGGGGCATCGACATCGCGAGCGCCCAGGGTCACGTGCGGGAGGCGGCGGTGCCGATGCTCGCGCCGGCCAGTTTCCTGGTGGTGACCGTACTCGCGTTCATCATGCTCGGGGATGCGATCCGAGACGCGTTCGACCCGAGGCTGCGGTGAGGTGGCTGTGACGGAGATCGTGGTGGACGGCGTCCCGGTTGGCCTGGACGAGAGGGCGCCGCTGCTCGAGGTGTCCGACCTGCACGTCGAGTTCCGCACGGCGACCGGGGTGGCGCGCGCGGTCCGAGGGGTCAACTTCCAGCTCCAGGCGGGGCAGACGCTGGCCATCATCGGCGAGTCGGGCTGCGGCAAGTCGGTGACGGCGCAGGCGGTCATGGGCATCCTGGACACTCCGCCCGGGTTCATCACCAAGGGCGCGGTGCGCTACCGCGGGGCCGACCTGCTGAAGATGTCCGAGGATGACCGCCGCCGCGTCCGGGCGAACAACATCGCGATGATCTTCCAGGACGCGCTGTCGGCGCTCAACCCGGTCTTCTCGGTGGGCTTCCAGCTCGCCGAGCCGTTCCGGATCCACCGGGGAACGTCACGGGCGGAGGCCAAGAAGCGGGCCATAGAGTTGCTCGACATCGTGCGTATCCCGGCGGCCAAGGAACGGGTGAACGACTTTCCCCACCAGTTCTCCGGCGGAATGCGCCAGCGCGTGATGATCGCGATGGCGCTCGCCCTCGATCCCGACATCGTGATCGCCGACGAGCCCACCACGGCGCTCGACGTCACCGTGCAAGCACAGATCATGAACCTGCTGGCGGAGCTGCAGGCCGCGCGCAACATGGGACTCATCCTGATCACGCACGACATGGGTGTGGTCGCCGACGTGGCCGATCGCATCTCCGTGATGTACGCCGGGCGGATCGTGGAGGAGGCGCCGGTCCACGACATCTACGCCCGGCCCGCCCATCCGTACAGCAAGGCCCTCCTCGGGTCGATTCCCCGGCTGGACGACAAGGGCCGGGAGCTCAATGTCATCAAGGGGCTGCCGCCCAACCTGACCCGGATCCCGGCCGGTTGCTCGTTCCACCCCCGCTGCCGCTACGTCCAGGACGTCTGCCGCAGCGGCGAAGAACCACCGCTGTACCAGGTCGAGGCCAGCCGGGGCAGCGCCTGCCACTTCTGGAAGGAGGTGCTGGGCAGTGAGTGAGGTCGTGCTGGAGGCCCGCAACCTGGTCAAGCACTTCCCGATCACGCGGGGCATCGTCTTCAAGCGCGCGGTCGGCGCGGTGCAGGCGGTGGACGGCGTCAACCTCAGTCTCCACAAGGGAGAGACGCTCGGCGTGGTGGGCGAGTCCGGTTGCGGCAAGTCCACATTGGCCAAGCTCCTGGTCGGGCTGGAGAAGCCGACGTCCGGTTCCATCGTCGTGCGCGGCCAGAACGTGACAACGCTCGGTGGCGCGCAACGCCGCCGGATGCGGCGCGACATCCAGATGGTGCTGCAGGACCCGTACACGTCGCTGAACCCCCGGATGACCGTCGGGGACATCATCGGGGAGCCGTACGCCATCCACACCGACGTCGTGCCGCGGCGCGATCGCGAGAGGCGGGTGCAGGAGCTGCTCGACCTGGTCGGCCTGAACCCCGACCACATCAACCGGTATCCGCACCAGTTCTCGGGCGGCCAGCGCCAGCGCATCGGCATCGCCCGGGCCCTGGCCCTCAAACCCAAGATCATCGTGTGCGACGAGCCGGTGTCGGCCCTCGACGTGTCCATCCAGGCCCAGGTCATGAACCTGCTGGAGAACCTGCAGAACGAGCTGGACCTGTCGTACATCTTCATCGCGCACGACCTGTCGGTCGTCCGGCACATCTCCGACCGGGTCGCGGTGATGTACCTCGGCAAGGTCGTGGAGATCGGGAACGACGTCGAGATCTACGAGCACCCGACCCACCCGTACACCCAGGCGCTGCTGTCCGCGGTGCCGGTGCCCGACCCGAGCCTGCGCGGGCAACGTGACGAGATCCGGCTCGAGGGCGACGTACCGTCCCCGGCGAACCCGCCGAGCGGCTGCCGGTTCCGGACCCGTTGTTGGAAGGCCCAGCCCATCTGCGCCGAACAGGAGCCCGAGCTGATCTCGCGACAGGGCTCGCCGCATCCGAGCGCCTGCCACTTCGCCGAGGAACGCGACGTCGTCCACGCCGTCTCCTAACCTGCCCCGCCTTTCGTGCGCCCCGCCTTTCTTGCGCCGATCATGGACTTAAGTCCATGATCGGCGCGGTTTGGCGTCCCTAACTCCATGATCGCGGAGATGTTGGAGGCGAACCACTATCGAGAGGACTCGCTGGGGCAGAAAAGACTGGCCGACCGGGGGTAGCCTCGCCTTCCGCCAATTGCGTGAGATATAAGACATGCGGATCGGTTGGAACGAGGCCAGCGTATTGATCGCACTTGGTGGTGTGATCCTTTCGGCATTGACAACCGTGATCTCCGTGGGCCGGAGAGCCTTATGGAGGAGCCGGTTGACCAGGGCCTTCGATCTGGAGCGCGCGCTGCCCAGCGAGGGATTCGAGGGCCTGCGCGCGGTGTTGACCTCCGAGATCCGCGAATCCGCGGACCGTCTCGAATTGATCGAGGCGCGAAGAATGTGGCGGCGCTGGGCGCGGTCGGGTGGCGGATTCGCGACGACGCTCATGGTCGGCGCCGCCTTTCTGTTCGCCCTGGCTCTCCCGGCGGCATCCGGCGCTCCGGCCCGGCCGTACATTCTCGCGGCGGGGCTGGTGTCGGCGCTGTTCGCGGTGATGCTCGGCGTGCGCCGGGATGCCCGGGCGAAATCGCCGTCGTTCAAGCGGGCCGGAGACCCGACCGATCCGCTGCCCGGTCGGCGGCCGACCCTGCTGTCCATCTGGCGCTGGTTCCCGTCCGGCTTCTCCGGCAGCGTGGACGAGGGGGAGGACACGATCACCGCACGCGTGCCGTCGGCCGGTGCCGGCGCCGACCTCAGGTGGCGCCAGGAGGCCTTCCCCTCACAGTGATCCCACGTGGTGGCCTGCCGGACGGCGATCGGGCCGGCCGCGCGATGCTGGAGGCGTGCAGGGCCCGCTACCCGTGACCGGTTCCGTCGCGCTGCCGCGTTCCGAGCTGAGCTGGCGGTTCAGCCACTCGAGCGGTCCCGGCGGGCAGTCGGTCAACACCGCCGACTCGCGCGTCGAGCTCCGCTTCGACCTCGCGCGGACGACGGCGCTGCCGCCCCACCTCAAGGAGCGCGCGCTGCGGCGGCTGGCTCACCGCCTCGTGGACGGCGTCCTCGTGGTGACGGCGTCGGAGCATCGCTCGCAGATACAGAACCGGCGCGTCGCGCAGGCTCGGCTGGTGGCGCTGCTGGCCGAGGCGATGGCTCCGCCGGCCCGTACGCGGCGGGCGACCCGGCCCTCGCGGGGCGCCGTCGAAGCACGACTGGAGTCCAAGCGCCGCCGAGGACTGACGAAGCGGCATCGCCGTCCACCGGACGAGTAGCGCCGGCACCCGGTGTCACCGCGCCAGTTGCGTCATCCGAGCGCGCCGCCCGGGCTCGCGACCGGGACCGGGTAGTGCGGCCAGACCAACCGCCGCCACGGCCGACAGCGCGATCAGCGCCGGCCCGATCCAGTACGGCGTCGAGAGGTCGGGCAGGACCGCCAGCGGCGCCTTCACACTCTTGGCATCGGCCCGACCGAAGGCGACGGCGACCGTGGCGAACCAGAGGGCGGCGATACCGAGCCACGGGCCCGACAGCAGGAACGGAGCCGCCACCCCGGCGACCGCCCAACGACGCTTGTCGCGGTGCAGCCGCCACCGTTGCAGGGTCCAGGCGGCGATCAGCCAGCCGGCCAGCAGACCGCCGGCGAAACCGGCGATCGCGAACCCGATCGCGCGCGCCGACCGGCTCTTGGCCACCACCACGGTCACCGGCGCACCGGATCCTGGTTCCCGCGCCGCACCGCTCACCCACAGGTCCAGCCGGCCGTTCGACGCCTCGAATGAGGAGGCACCGGCACCCGCGACGTCCAGTCCGGTGACCCGCCAGCCGGCGGCGATCAGACGTCGTCGGGCCTCCGTTACCACTGTGGACGTTCGATCCGGGGAGAGGTGATAGTCGATGCGTACCGAATCCGTATGGTCCCAGGGCCGCCGGTACGCCGTCACGTCGTCGCCCGCGACCGGCTCGGGACAGAGGATGTCGCAGGCCGCCGGCGGACCGTGCAGGTTGCGTGGCGGCTCCGATACGGCGATCCTCGCGGCGGCCACCGACTCATCGTCGGCCGGCGGCCCGGGGTACCCGCTCAACACGACGCCGAACGCGGCCGCGACAACCGCGACGTACAGGGCCACCAGCCCGGCCACGACGCCGGCCAGCGGACCGCGCGGCGGGCGCAGCCGGGTGCGCAGGCCGCCCGCTATCAGGTCACGCGTCTCGGCATACGTGGCGCGCCGTCGCCCGGCGGCGGCGGCATCGTCGAGCAGCGTGGTCAGCAGCTCGGCGCCGCGTTCCCGCCGGTACCATCGCGGGTAGGCCCACATGAGCCGCCGGTACGAGCGCCGCAAGTCCTCCTGGGCCATGGCCGGACTATACCGATCATCGGAGTATTCCGTCAATCGGTATATCGACCCGGACGACGCGACCGGTGCTGTCGGGTAGGCGCCCGTGCAAGGTTCATGGACAAGGTAGCGTCGATGCATGGTTGACGTCCGTGCGGACTACGTGGAGGTGGCCCGGCTGGCCGCCGACGTGCTGGCCGGGTCCGAGCAGTTCGCCGACGGGTGGCGGGACGCGACCAAGGATCTCGCGCCGCCGGCCGCCGCGTTCGGGAACACCAAGGTGGGCGCGAGCCTGTGCGACGCCCACGCAGGTGTGGTGGACGAGGCCGACACGGCGACCGGCCGGCTGGCGCACGTGCTCGAGGATGACGTCGACCGGCTCTACCGGATCGCGTTCGCCTACGAGAAGGACGAGGCCGACCGGCAGCAGGAGCTCTCCCGGCTCGGCCAGGGTGGACAGTCGCTGCGAGGTGTGCCGTGACCGACCCGAACGAGCTGGGCGGGGTATCCACCGCCGAGCCGCCGGACCCGCTGGCCGCCGGCGATCCGTGGCAACTGAACGCGAGCCCGCAGACGGTCGAGCGGGCGGCCGAGGGGTGGACGGCGTACGCGCGCCAGGCCCGCGACGCGGCCCAACTCGTGGACGATCGAGCCGAGCGGCTGTATGCCGAGGAGTGGGCGGGCGACACGGCCGACACGTACAACGATCACCGGCGCAAGCTGACCCGCGACATGCGTACCGCGGCCGACCTGGCCGACGGCATCGCCGGCGAGCTGTTGCGCGCGGCCGAGGCGTTGACCGCGTCCCAACGCCTCCTCGACGGCGGCCTGGACGAGGTGTCCAGATTGGTCAATGGCGTCTCTACCGCCGACGGGATGGTCTTCTACCCGCGGAACGACCAGGAGGTCATGTACGTCGAGGCGGCCATGCGCGACGCGCAGTTCATCCGTGAACGCCTCGACGACCAGCTGCTCGGATACCAGGTCGCCATCACCAGGACCCAGGGCGACTGGTCCACGATCGCCCTGGCCTGCGACGCGATCCTGTCCGGCGGCACCGAGCCGTTCACGATGCCGCCGGAGGTCACCGGTACCTATGTGATCTTCGACGGTGACTACGTGGTCGTCAACACCGGCACCGGCGACGACAAGGTGTCGGTGACCGTCGACCCCAACACCGGCGAGCAGGTCGTCACCGTCAACGGCGTCACCCATCGCTACCCGGCCGACGCGCACATCACCATCCGCACCGGAGAGGGCAACGATGAGGTCAACGTGCCCAAGGGCACCCGGGTGCGGCTGACCCTCATCGGCGGCCAGGGCGACGACACCCTGCACGGCGGCGACGGCGCCGGCAGCACCGTGCTCGGCAACGCGGGCCGGGACCACCTCTACGGCGGCAGCGGTGCCGACCGCGTCTCGGGCGGCAACGACCGCGACTACATCGATGGCCGCGACGGCGATGATGTGCTCAGCGGTGGCCGGGGCGACGACACCATCTACGGCATGGGCGGTGACGACACCATCTCCGGGGGCGACGGCCAGGAC
>Ga0307415_100000021_pt1 | contig 67460 bp, 66 predicted proteins | sample DK1Cmetagenome_FD_204524 | JGI IMG/M metagenome (GOLD analysis project Ga0307415, IMG submission 204524) | Maize rhizosphere microbial communities from greenhouse at UC Davis, California, United States - DK15-C-2 | ecosystem: Host-associated > Plants > Roots > Rhizosphere > Soil | place: USA... | reverse complement strand
CGACCGGGCGCCCGGAGGACAACACCGGCGTGCTCTACGGCTGGGTCTCGATGCCCGACGGCGCGTTCGTCGCCAACGAGCCGGAGGGAGCGTCGACCTGGTATCCGGTGAACGACCATCCGACCGACAAGGCAACGTACGACTTCCGCATCACCGTGCCGGCCGGCAAGACCGCGGTCGCCAACGGCGAACTGGTGGGCCGGCACACCCGGGCCGGCTGGACCACCTTCGTCTGGCGGGCCACCGACCCGATGGCCAGCTACCTGTCCATGGCCGCGGTCGGCGACTACGACCTGCGATTCAGCCGCGGCCCGCGCGGCCTGCCGATCATCGACGCGGTCGACCGCGATCTCGGGCCCGAGGCCGACGATGGCCTGACCCGGACCAACGAGATGATCAAGTTCTTCAGCGAGTCGTTCGGCCCGTACCCGTTCACCTCCTACGGCGCGGTCATCGACGACGACGAGGACGCGGGTTACGCGCTGGAGAACCAGACCCGCCCGATCTACTCGGGCGCACCCGACGAGTCGACCGTCGCTCACGAGCTCGCCCACATGTGGTTCGGTGACAGCGTCAGCCCGCGCCGCTGGCAGGAGATCTGGCTCAACGAGGGCTTCGCCACCTACTGCGAGTGGCTCTGGGAGGAGCACACCGGAGGGTCGACGCCCGCGGAGCAGTTCGACGCGTTGTACGCGCGGCCCGAGACGGCGGGCTTCTGGAACCCACCGCCCGGCGCCCCCGGTGCCGAGAACCTGTTCGCGGGCTCGGTCTACCTGCGCGGCGCGATGACGCTGCAGGCGCTCCGCGAGAAGATCGGCGACCGGGACTTCACCGCGTTGCTGCGCGCCTGGTACTCGAGGAACCGCAACGACACGGTGGACACGGCCGACCTCATCGCCCTGGCCGAGCGGATCTCCCGAACGGACCTGGACCCGTTCTTCCAGGTCTGGCTCTACCAGCCCGGCAAACCCCAGTCGTGGTGACCATCCGCGAGCTCGCCGCCCAGGTCGACACCACCGCGATCTGCGACGCGTCGTGGCCCGGCTCCAGGGCGGCGCCACCCTGAGTGAGTGCCTCAACCTGGACGAGCACGTCGGGCGCCTGTCCCGGGACGAGCCGTCCACCTTGCGCTTCACCGTGTGACCGCTCAATTCCGGAAGTGGAATGTCCGCAATGGGTTCTAGCGTCGGGGCATCACGGGTAGCGACAAGGAGATACGCATGGCTGACGTGCTGTTGTTGCACCACGCACAGGGTCTGACCGAGGGCGTCCGGGCCTTCGCCGACCGGCTGCGGCAGGCCGGGCACACGGTCCACACGCCCGACCTCTACGACGGCAAGACGTTTCCGACGTTGGACGAGGGCCTGGCCTACGCGCGCCAGGTCGGCTTCGGTGAGCTCCAGCAGCGGGGCGTCGGTTCGGCCGAAGGGCTGGCCGCCGAATTGGTCTACATCGGCATCTCGCTCGGCGTGATGTCGGCGCAGCAGCTGGCCCAGACCCGGGCCGGCGCCCGCGCCGCGGTACTCCTCGAGGCCTGCGTGCCGCCCTCGGAGTTCGGCGCCTCCTGGCCGGCGGGCGTGCCGGTGCAGGTCCACGGCATGGACGCCGACCCGTTCTTCGCCGGCGAGGGCGACATCGATGCCGCCCGCGCACTGGTCAAGGCGGCCGACGACGGTGAGCTGTTCCTCTACCCCGGCGACAAGCACCTGTTCACCGACAGTTCCCTGCCGACCTACGACGCCGACGCGGCCGCGCTCGTCACCGAGCGGATACTCGACTTCCTGGCCCGCTGAGGGACGCGTGCGCAGACCTCGGCCTCGGATCCGGCCACGTAGGATCTACCCATGGGCGCGGAGGCCGTTGGTATGCACATGCCGGCCAGCGTGACCCTCGACGATCTGGCCGCGATGAACGCCGCCGACCGCAACGGGCATCGGTACGAGGTCAGCCCACAAGGCGCACTGTCCGTCATGCCGGCCCCGGATTCCGAGCATGCGACGATCGCCAGCCGCCTGTTTGCCTGGTTCATCATGGCCGCGTGGCCGGCCGAACAGGTGCTCCAGGTGGCGGGGGTACGCATTCCGGGCGGAGACGGAGATGGCGGTCGAATCTCCGACCTGAGCGTGTGGAGTAAGCCCCCGCCCCGAGGGGTGTGGCTGTCGGTCGCCGGCCTGCTGCTCGTGATCGAGATCATGTCGCCGGGATCCGAGGCGTTGGACGAGGTGACCAAGCGCCGCGAATATGCGTCGGCGGGCATCCCTCAGTACTGGGTGGTTGATCGCGACGGCGCCCAGACGGTGACGCTGTACCAGCTCGCCTCGCACGACAGGTATGAGGAGCGAGCGAAGATGCCGCTGGCGTGGCTGTTGCAGACGGCGCCTTCCGACCATCTCGGCTGACGATCATTTCGCGGCGCGAGGTGATCGAGCGCTTCCGACTGGGTATTAGCCGGCCATGTCCCGGTGGACCCTGGCGCTGCTGCTCGCGATCGTCGTGGGAATCGGTGGCTGGCTGGGGTACGCGAGCAGCCGGCCACCGGACTTCCATGAGTACCGCGTCACCGCGGTCGAGGCGGCCCAGGCGGCCCGCGACGGCCTGCTCATCGCCGGCCTGACCGCGGACGCTCTCCTCGGCGGCCGGGCGATGGCACCGTACGTGTCCACTGTGCTCGACGACGCCGGGAGCAGCGTCGCCGATGCCGGCGGGCGGTTCGCGGCGCTGGCCCCGACGGACCAGCGGATGGTGGCGATCCGCGACGAGCTGACGCCATTGCTGACCGAGGCCACCACCCGTCTCGGCGACGTGCTGCGGGCCGAGGCCAACGACGACGTACCGGCGTTGCGCGAGTCGATCCGTCCGCTGCGACCGCTGGCCGACCGGCTCGCCGCCTTCCTGGACCGGCATGGGTAGCCGCCCATGAAACGCCTCCTCGCCGTCACCCTCGGCATTCTCACCGCGATCGGCGGCTTCGTCGACATCGGGGACATCGTGGCCAACGCCGAGGCCGGGGCCAGGTTCGGCGTGGCGCTCGCCTGGGTCGTGGTCGTCGGCGTCGTCGGGATCTGCGTGTACGCCGAGATGGCCGGACGGGTCGCCGCGGTGAGCGGCCGGCCCGTGTTCGACCTCGTGCGCGAACGGCTCGGTCCACGCGTCGGCCTGGTCAACCTGGCGGGGTCATACCTGGTGACCGTGCTGACCCTGGGCGCCGAGATGGGCGGCGTCGCCCTCGCGCTGGAGCTGGTCACGAGCGTGCACTACCTGCTTTTCGTACCCGTCGTGGCGTTCGCCGCCTGGGTCGTGCTGTGGCGCGTGAGATTCGAGACGATGGAGCGCGTCTTCGGCCTGCTGGGGCTCGTCCTTGTGGTGTTCATCGTCGCCCTGTTCCGGCTGCCCACGGACTGGTCACAGCTGTGGGGACAGGCGAGCCATCCGGTGCCGGCCGGCGACGAGAACTGGGGCACGTACGGCTTCTTCGCCGTCGCGTTGTTCGCCGCGGCGATGACACCCTACGAGGTGTTCTTCTTCTCGTCCGGAGCGGTCGAAGAGCGATGGTCCACAAAGGACCTGTTGACCTCCCGGGCCAACGTCTTCATCGGGTTCCCCCTGGGCGGGCTCCTCTCCCTGGCCCTGATGGCGACCACGGCGGTGGTGTTCCATCCGCTCGACGTCCAGGTCGAGACGCTGGGCCAGACCGCCCTGCCGGTGGCGATAGCACTGGGCAAGATCGGGCTTGCGGTCGCGATCCTGGGCTTCTTCGCGGCGACGTTCGGGGCGGCCATGGAGACCGGACTCTCCGCCGGGTACACCATCGCCCAGTACTTCGGATGGGCGTGGGGCAAGTTCCGCCGGCCCCGCGAGGCCGCCCGGTTCCATGTCGTACTCCAGGTGAGTGTCCTCGTTGGAGCGATCGCCCTCTTCACCACCATCGACCCGATCATGCTCACCGAGTACACGCTCGTGGGCAGCGCCGTGGTGCTGCCGCTGACCTACCTGCCGATCCTGGTCGTCGCCAACGACCGGGACTATCTCGGCAACCGGGTCAACGGCCCGCTGGCCAACACCCTCGGCCTGCTGTACCTGGTCGTTATCCTCGCGGTGGCGACGGCCGCCATCCCCTTGATGGTCATGACGGGAGTGGGCGGATGAGCGTGCTCATCGGATTCGACCTACTGGACCGCCAGATCCAGGATTGCGACGGCCAGAGCGTCGGCAAGGTGGACGACGTCGAACTGGCCGTCGGGACCGACGGCCGGCCCCGGGTGGTCGCCCTGCTGGTGGGCCCGCAGGCGCTGGGCCGGCGGCTCGGCGGGCGGCTCGGCCGCTGGGTCAGCGGGCTCGCGGGCCGGCTGCATCCGGTGGCGCACCCCGACCCGATCCGCATCCCGTACGCGCTCATCGCCAAGCGCACCAGCTCGATCGTGCTCTCCGTCCGCCGGGACCGGCTGCCCGAGCCGACGCTGGAGGCGTGGCTGCGCGAGCACCTCATCGATCGGATCCCGGGGGCGAGCCATGGCGGGCAATGAGAGCCTGCGGGCCAGCGACCTGCTCGGTCAGCGGGCGCTCGGGCCGGACGGCGAGGACCTCGGCCGCGTGGCCGATCTCGTGGTGGACGACGACACGACGATCGTGGCCGTCATCGTCACCAAGGGCCCGTGGGGTCGCCTGCTCGGGTACGAGCGATCCAGCGCCCGCGGCCCGTGGCTGCTAGAGCACCTGGCCCGCGCGGTCCTGCGGCGCGAGAGCCGGCGGGTGCCGTGGGAGGACCTACGCCTCGCCGACGGCCCGGGTTCAGTGGCCCAGTGAGTCGAGCAGCGCGAGCACGCGGGGCCATCCCTGGCGCCGGGCCGTCTCGTCGCCGACCCGGGTGCCGCCCAGATCGAGCCACTGCCCCGTGACCGGATGCTGTGAGGCGATGCCCTGCGGCAGGTACGGGAACGTGCCGACCGTGTGACCGCTGCCCGCGTACACGAGGGCCTCATGCGGCTGGCCCGACCTCGCCCGGTCGAGCCTCGCCTCGATCTCGTACGCCGCCTGGGCCGAAGGCCAGAGCTTGTCATCGGTGCCGCCGATCGCCAGCAGCGGACCGCGCACGTGACCGACCGGAATCGCGCCCGGGGGTACGGGCCGGCCGCCCCGGGTCCAGGCCGGGCCGCCGTGGGGGAAGCCGGGGTAGGTCCGGTCGCTGGGCGCGTACAGCACGACGCCCCGGATCAGGTCGGGGAAGTGTTCGGCCGCGAGCAAGGCGGCCTCGGTGCCGCGCGAGTAGCCGACGACCGCGACGGGACCGCCCACCTGGGCCTCGGCGGCCAGCAACCGGGCCGCGGTCGAAAAGGTCTCCAGTGGAATGTCACGTAGCTCGTCGGACAGGCCCGGCAGGCCGAAGTAGGCCACGGACAGCGTCGGGTACCCCCGCGAGGCCAGCAGGGCGGCCATTCCGGGCATGCCCAGACCGCCGCCCGAGCCACCGATGGTCAGAACGCCTGGGCGCGGCGCGGAGCCGACGGGCGGGAGGAAGAGCCGACCGATCACCTTGTCCCGGTCCAGGGTGAGGTCACGGACGCGCACCTTCTCCGCCAGCAGTACGCGCCGGATCGTCGTCCGCGCCGCCTCGGCTCCGTCCACAGTCACCCGGAGGCCGACCTCGGCGACCCCGGCGTCCGGGACGATGTACCACGTTTCGTCGGGATCGCCGCTCGTGGGCGCCAGGTACGACAGGAACCCCATGCCGTCCACGCCCTCGTACGGCCCGGACCTCGGCGCGTCCCGCGTCAGGTCCACCACGCCGTCGGTCCCGGCGGAAAACGTGGTCTGTGATCGCCACTCGCGGGCGTCGCCGTCGTCGGCCTCCGCCGTGACCACCGCCTCCGCGCCGGCCCGCAGCCCGGTGATCCGTACCTGCACCGGCTCATCGGCCCACGCGGTCGGCCGGTCCACCTCGATGGTGACCGGCCCGGCCCGTCCATCGCAGCCGGTGAGTCCAATCGCGACCGCGAGCGCGGCCACGGCCGCCGCCCGGCGAGGCCTGATCATGGTGCTCCCCCGTTCCATGGCTGACCATCGATGATACGAAACGGCGACCAGACCCGACCGGATCGGCCAACGGTGAGTGGCGCCGGTCCACTACCGTTGATCAGACAGGTCCGTCCCGCGAGTCGAGGAGGAGCCGTGGAACCGCTGACCATCGTGGTGGTGGCGGCGATCGTACTGGTCGTCGTGCTTCTTCTGTGGCTGGTGGTGATCTACAACCGACTGGTCCGGGCCCGCAATGCGTACTCCAACGGCTTCGCCCAGATCGACGTGCAGCTCACCCGCCGGCACGACCTCATTCCCAACCTCGTCGAGACCGTCAAGGGTTATATCAAGCACGAGCGGGAGACGCTCGAGGCGGTCACCGCGGCCCGCGCCGCCGCCGTCTCCGCGCAGGCCGCGGCCAAGGCGGCACCGGGCGATCCGGCCGCCATGCAGGAGCTGGCCGGCTCGGAGAACCTGTTGACCCAGATGCTCGGCCGCATGTTCGCGCTCTCCGAGGCGTACCCGGATCTCAAGGCCAGCCAGAACGTCCTGCAGTTGCAGGAGGAGCTGGCCTCCACCGAGAACCGCGTCGCGTTCGCGCGGCAGGCGTTCAACGACTCGGTGATGACCTACAACAACGCGCGCGAGACCTTCCCGGCCAACATGGTCGCCGGTCCGTTCGGTTTCGGACGGGCCGCGCTGCTGGAGATCGAGGCGCCGGAGCAGCGCGACGCTCCGCGGGCCTCGTTCTAGGCGCGGCGCGATGAACTTCTTCGAGCGGCAACGACAGGTGCGCCGCCTGTCCTTCCGTCTGGTCCTGCTGTTCGTGCTGGCTGTGGTCGTCATCGTCCTGGCGGTCGACCTCATCGTGGCGCTGGCGTTCGGCAGCAGTGGCACGTCGGCCGGGTCCCTGGCCGGGCTCGTGATCGTCACCAGCATCATCACCGTCGCGGTCATCGGGCTGGCCTCGCTGTTCCGCACGGTGTCGCTGCGCGCCCTGGGCGGCGCCAGCGTGGCCGCCGGGCTCAACGGCCGGCTCGTGCCGGAGGACACCGCCGATCCGCAGCTGCGCCGGTACCGCAACGTGGTCGAGGAGATGGCCATCGCCTCCGGCATGCCGGTGCCCAGGGTGTACGTGCTGGAGCACGAGGCGGGCATCAACGCGTTCGCGGCCGGCTGGTCATCCGGCGACGCCGTCGTGGCGGTGACCCGGGGCGCGCTGGAGCGGCTCAACCGGGACGAGCTGCAGGGCGTCATCGGCCACGAGTTCAGCCACATCGTCAACGGCGACATGCGCCTGAACATGCGGCTGATCGGGCTGCTGTTCGGCATCCTCATCCTCGCGATCGGTGGGCGGTTGCTGATGTACGCCGGTCGCGGCGAACGCAACCCGCTGCCGCTGGTCGGCATCGGGCTGCTGATCGCCGGGTACGGGGGCCTGCTCATCGGCAACGTCATCAAGGCGGCCGTGTCCCGGCAGCGGGAGTACCTGGCCGACGCGCACGCGGTGCAGTACACCCGCCAGGCGGCCGGGCTCGTCGGGGCGCTGAAGAAGATCGCCGGCCTGCCCGTGGGGTCGGCCGTACGCACCCCGAAGGCCGACGAGGTCAGCCACATGCTCTTCGGATCGGGCAGCCGGCTCACGTCGGTGTTCGCCACGCACCCGCCGTTGCTCAAGCGCATCCACGTGCTCGACCCGTCGGTGAGCGAGGCCGAGCTGCAGCAGCTGGCCCGGCAATGGGCCGCCGCCCCACCGTCGGGGATGGCCGAGGACATGGCGCTGGGCCTGACCGGTCGCGGCGAGGCGATCGCCGCCCCGGACGCCAAGGTGCGGATGAAGCCGGCCGACGTCGTGGCCGCGGTCGGCGTCGCGAGCGACGACTCGTACGCCCGGGCCGGCGCCATCCTCGACAGCATTCCCGAGGACGTCCTGACGCGGGCCCGCCGGCCGGACACCGCGCTGCCGCTCGTGTTCGGGCTGGTGCTCTCGGAGGACGCCCAGACCCGCGTCAACCAGCGGGCGATTCTGGCCAACGCCTTCGGACCGACCGTGGCCGACGCGGCCGCCGGCGAGGCGCGGGAGGTCGACTCGCTGCACCCCGGGCTCAAGCTACCGCTGGCCGAGCTGGCCTTCCCCGCGCTGCGCCAGCGTTCCGGGCCGGAGCAGGCCGCCGTCGTCAACGCCATGCACGCGCTCATCCAGGTCGACGGCGAGATCAGCGTGTTCGAGTACTGCCTGTCGCGCCTGTTGCACCGCGAGCTGTACGAAGCCATGTACCGCAAGCCGCCGTGGGAGACCAATCGCCGCACTCTGGCCGGCGGCCTCGGCGCGGCGGCCACCCTGCTCGCCACCCTTGCCCAGATTGGACAGAGCGACCCGGCCGAGGCGGCGCGCGCCTTCGCGGCCGGCCTGAGCCGGATCGCGCCGTCGGCCGGCCTGTCCTACTCGCCACCGGGCGACGGCGTGCGCGCCCTGGAGCAGTCCTGGCCGGCGCTGGACGGTCTGCGGGAGGCCGACAAGGCGCTCCTCGTCGAGGGCCTCGTCGCCGTCATCGCCTACGACGGCGTCATGACGGTGGCCGAGACGGAGCTGGTCCGCACGATCTGCGCCGTCCTGCAGTGCCCGCTCCCACCCCTGGTCCCCACCGCCGCCTGACCCTCCCCCAATCGCGTTGACCATGAACCTAGGTTCATGGTCAACGCTGTTTCGGCCCCGTAACCTCATGGTCAACGCGGGGGTGGGCGGCCAGTGCGCGGCTACCGGATTGGCGACACAACGCGGTCGGGCGCCCACCCGGCGTGGGACATTGTCCGGTATGGCGGTATTCGCTGGCGGCAGGATCGAGGCGTACGTCGGCCCGACCGAACTGGGCGCGGCCGACGCCCTCGAGCAGGTGATCGTGGACTTCATCGGCGGGGCCGAGCGGTCGCTCGACATCGCGGTCCAGGAGCTCGACAACGAGGCGATCACCCAGGCCATCCTCGACGCCCGGTTCCGCGGGGTGGCCGTGAGCATGGTGATGGAGCAGAGCTACCTGCTCACCGGCAAGGTCCCGGTCGTCCGGCGCCGGGCCGGCGAGGACGAGGTCGCGGCCCGGCGTCGGGCGCAGTGGCAGAACCAGACCGGCGTCAACAGCCTCGAGGAGAACCGCCGGCTGCTCTCGGCCCTGCTTCGGTGCAATGTGGACGTCAAGGCCGACTACAACCCGGCGATCTTCCACCAGAAGTTCATCATCCGCGACTTCCGGGGCGACGCCCGGCCCACGTCGGCCATCCTGTCCGGCTCGGCCAATTTCACGGTGACCGACTGCCACCGCAACCTCAACCACATCGTGATCTTCCACGACCGGCGGATCTGCCGGGAGTACGCCGACGAGTTCGCCAGCATCCGCGCGGGCCGGTTCGGCCGCGGCCAGCACGGTGACGTGCCGCGGGCGTACAACCTCGAGGGGGTACCGGTGAAGGTTCTCTTCGCGCCGGATCACACGCCCGAGCTGGAAATCATGAAGCAGATGCTCAAATCGACCGAGCGGGTGGACTTCGCCATCTTCACGTTCGCCGGCTCGTCCGGCATCGACGACGCGATGATCGCTCTGGCCGCCGCGGGCCGGCGGATCAGCGGAGCCGTCGACCCCGGCCAGGGCGTCCAGGTGTGGGCCGCGACGCACGACCTGAACCGGGCCGGGATCGCGCTGTACGTCCCCAACCGGGCGGCGCCGTTCCGCAAGCTGCACCACAAGCTCATGGTGATCGACGAGGCGATCGTGGTGGCCGGCTCGTTCAACTACACGGCGCCGGCCAACCAGTACAACGACGAGAACATCTTCGTCATCGGCAGCCCGTACCCCGACCTGCCCGTGCGCGACGGCGGGCCGGTCGACCCGAAGGCCTGCGCCGAGATCGCCACCTACTTCCGTACGGAGATCGAGCGCATCATCGCCGGCGGCACCCGCTTCACGTGACGGGCGCGGCCGCCGGCCCGTAGGCCTGCTGCGATCATGGAGTTAGGCCCACAAAACAGCGCCGATCATGAACCTAAGTCCATGATCGGCGCTCGAGGGAAGGGACGCGGGATCAGGCGGGAGCGGGTTCCTCGGTCTGGGCGGTCGCCTTCTTCCGCTCGACCTCGCCCACCAGGTAGTCCCGCGAGGCCTCGACGAGGCGACGGGCCCGGTCGACGTCGGCCAGCAGCTTGCCACCGCGCTTCTTGACCTCACCGTTGACGATCACGGTGTCCACGTTGGACACGTCGGCGCACAGGGTGACGGCCGCGACCGGGTCGATGACCGGCGCCATGTTGAGCGACCGCGCGTCGATCAGGACGACATCGGCCTTCTTGCCCGGCGTGAGCGAGCCGGTGACCCGCTCCAGACCGGCCACGTGCGCACCGTTGATCGTCGCCATCTCCAGCATCTGCTGGGCGGTCAGCAGGCCGACCGCGGGCTCGTTCTTCTCCCAGAACACCGCGTTGACCCGGGCCCGCTCGGAGCCGAATGCCGACCGGATCTGGGTGAACATGTCGCCCGGCACCGTGGTGACGACGTCGATCGACAGGCTGGGCCGCAACCCGTACTCCATGGCCTTGACGATGGGTGGCCACCCGTGTCCCATCTGGACCTCGACCTGGGGCGCGACGCTGATCGTGCCGCCGCTGTCGGCCACCAGCCGCCACTCCTCCTCGGAGAAGTAGCAGCAGTGGATGTACGTGGTGTCCGGACCGAGCAGGCCCATGCCGTCGAGCATGCTGATCATGCCGAAGCGTCCGGCCAGGCGGCCCATGCCCACGTGGACGGTGATCGGGATCCCCAGCTCGCGGGCCAGTGTCCACTCGGAACGGACGACCTCCTCCTTGCAGAAGCCCGGCCCGCGGGTGGCCAGGGCCATCGTCAGCAGGCCGTCGTCGGAGGCGAAGTAGGTGTCGCGGACGCGCCGCACGTCGTCGCCGGGGATGGCGATCGTGCTCTCGAACCAGTACGCGGCCAGCGAGGTGTTGGCGCTGCCGTACGCGTACTGGGCGCGGATGCCGACCTCCTGCAGGGCCTTGATCCCGGCGTCGGGGTGCTCGGCCGTGTTGTTGATGTGCGACCAGTCGACCAGCGTGGTGATGCCGGCGTTGAGGCACTCGAGCGAGCCGGCCAGGTTGGAGGCGTACACGTCGTCCGGCCGGTAGTGGGGCGCGAACGTGTCGAGCACCTCGACGAAGTAGTCGTCCAGGGTGGCGTTGGGCGCGCAGTTACGGATCGCCGCTTCCCACGTGTGGCGGTGGGTGTCGATGAAGCCCGGGATGACGATGAAGCCGTCGGCGTCGATCACCTCGGCGTCGGCATCGATGGAGGGCTGGACGGCGACGATGCGGTCGTTCTCGATGAGGACGTCGCCCTTGGGCAGGTTGCCGGTGTCGGGGTCCACACTCAGGACCTGACCACCGCGAATCAGGATTCTGTTGCTCATTCTTCGCTCCTAGAAGGGGACGACGAGCCGTTGGGTTGGGCGTTGAGATGAGACTGCGACTCCCGCAGGGTGTTCAGCGCGCCACCCGCGGTCCAGTACTTCCTGCCCGCGACCAGAAGGTCCTCGGCCGGGAACTTCGTGATGACCTCGCAACCCTGCGCCGTGACGACCACTTCCTCTTCGATACGCGCGGCCGACCATCCGTCCGCCGCGGGCCAGTAGGTCTCGAGGGCGAACACCATGCCCTCCTCAAGCGTTTCCGGGTGGTCGAGCGAGACCAACCGGCTGAAGATGGGTTTCTCCCAAATGGACAGACCTACGCCATGTCCGTACTGTAGGGCGAACGCGGCCTCCTCGTTGGCGAAGCCGAATTCCTCGGCCCGCGGCCAGACGGACACGATGTCGGCCGTCGTGGCGCCCGGCTTGACCAGCGCGATGGCCTGATCCATGTACTCGCGGCACCGCACATACGCGTCGCGCTGGGCCGGCGACGCGCTGCCGACCGCGAAGCACCGGTAGTAACAGGTGCGGTAGCCGAGGTGGCTGTGCAGGATGTCGAAGAACGCCGGGTCGCCCGGTCGGATGATCCGGTCGCTGTAGACGTGCGGGTGGGGCGAACAGCGCTCGCCGGAGATCGCGTTGACGCCCTCCACGTACTCGCTGCCGAGGTCGTAGAGCACCTTGCTGACCAGGCCGACGCACTCGTTCTCGCGCACTCCCGGCCGCAGGAACGCGTACAGCTCCTCGTAGGCGGCGTCGACCATGGCGCAGGCCTGCGTCAGCAGGGCGATCTCGTCGGGCGTCTTGATCCGTCGGGCGTCGAGGAACGTCTGCTGTCCGTCCACGACGGTCAGGCCGGCGGCGCTCAAGGCGGCCAGGATGGGCATCTCGATGATGTCGACCCCGACGGGTTCGCCGGTCAGGCCGCGCTCGGCCAGCGCCTCGGCGATCTTGCGGGCGACCTCCTCGGCAATGCCGGCGTCGGGATGGAACGCGCCGCGCAGCGTCGAGATCCCGGCGCGGGCCCGGGCCGGGCCGTCCAGCCACGGGTTGTACAGCTGGTGGTGCCGGGCGGCCGAGCCGAAGTCCCACACGATCGGCTCGCCGCCCCGGGGCAGCAGCGCGAAGCGGATGAGCTTGTCCATCGCCCAGGTGCCGATGTGGGTCGCCGTCATGTACCGGATGTTGGAGAAATCGAAGGTGAGCAACGCCCCGAGCTCGGACCGCTCGAGGGCCTCGTTGAGCCGTCGCAGGCGCTCGGTGCGCAAACGGCCGAGGTCTACGCGCTCCTCCCAGTCGACCGCGTTGGGGCCGAAGGTCCGAATTGCCATGCCGTCACCTCGCCCAGGTGGGAGCGGATCAGCCTCACCATAGGCACCCCCATCGAACGCGTCAACCGTCGCTTAACTACCCCGGCGTTCAGCTCTGCTGTACAGCCGCCCGGCCCTTCGAGATGATCCAGGCGCTCAGGAAGGCCTCCTTGCGCCAGGCGTCGTACCGGCCGCTCGGCCCGCCGTGGCCGGCGCCCATCTCGGTCCTGAGCAGGAACTCGCCGTCCTTCGCGACGGCCCGCAGGCGGGCGATCCACTTGGCCGGCTCGTGGAAGAGCACCCGGGTGTCGTGCAGGCTCGTCTCGGCGAGGATGTCCGGGTACGCCACGGCGGCGAGGTTCTCGTATGGGGAGTACGACTTCACATAGGCGTAGGCCTCGGCCGAGTCCAGCGGGTTGCCCCACTCCTCCCACTCGGTCACCGTCAGCGGCAGCGACGGGTCGAGGATCGAGTTGAGCGCGTCGACGAACGGCACCTCGGCCACGATGGCGGCGAAGGCGTCCGGAGCCTCGTTGGCCACCGCGCCCATGAGCAGCCCGCCGGCCGAGCCGCCGCGGGCGATGAGGCGGTCGCGCGACGTCCAGCCCGAGGCGACGATGTGGCGGGCACAGGCCACGAAGTCGGTGAACGTGTTCCGTTTGGCCAGCAGCTTGCCGTTCTCGTACCAGCCACGACCCATCTCGCCGCCGCCCCGCACATGGGCGATCGCGAAGACGAAGCCTCGGTCCAGCAGGGACAGCCGGGCGATGGAGAACCACGGGTCCATGCTGGCCTCGTACGAGCCGTAGCCGTACAGCACGGCCGGGGCCGAGCCGTCGCGCGACGTCCCCCGGCGGCCGACCAGCGAGATCGGCACCCGCGTACCGTCGGGCGCGGTGGCCCACTCCCGATGCTGCTCGTAGGCGGTCGGGTCGAAGTCGCCGAGCACGGGCTTGCGCTTGCGCAGCACCATCGTGCGGGTGGCCAGGTCGTAGTCGTAGATGCTGTCCGGCGTGACCAGCGAGGCGTACCCGAAGCGGATCGTCGGCGTGTCGTACTCGGGATTGTCGCCCAGGCCGATCGTGTACAGCGGCTCGGGGAGATCGATGTGGTACGGCTCGCCGTCGGCCGGCAGCACGCGCAGGGCGGTCAGACCGTCGCGCCGCATCGAGACCACGACGTGGCCGGCGAAAGCGTCCACATCGATCAGTCGGGTGCCCGGCGTGTGGCCGATGAGCTCGTGCCACTCGCCAGGCTCCGAAGTGGACGCCCAGGCCAGGGCGAAGTCGAGGGCGCCGTCGTTGTGCAGGATGAGCAACCGGTCCGAACCCGGGTCGTCCTCCACGTCGTACTCCACGCCCTGGCGCCGGGCGGCCACCAGCCGGGCCGCCTCGGTCGGCGCCGCGGCCGGGATCAGCGACACCTCGCTGGTCACCTGACTCCGCGAGGCGAGGATGATGTACCGCTCCGACCGGGTCAGGCCGACGCCGACCCAGAAGCGTTCGTCGGTCTCCTCGTGCACCAGCGCATCGCCGGTGGGATCGGTCCCGACCGCGTGCCGCCACACGCGATGCGGCCGCCAACTGGCGTCGACCGTGAGGTAGAACAGCGTCGACGAGTCCAGGGACCACGCCGAGCCGTAGAAGACGTTGCTGACCTCGTCCGGCAGGACCTCACCGGTACGCAGGTTCTTGACCCGCAGGGTGAACCGCTCGTCGCCGGCGAGGTCCACGGAGTACGCCAGGCGGTTGCCGTCCGGGCTCACGTCGAGCGTGCCCAGCGCGAAGAACTCGGAGTCGCCCGCCTCGGCGTTGCCGTCCAGCAGTACCTCCTCGCCCGGAAGCGGGCTACCGTCCTCAGTGGAGGGAGGGTCGACCTCTCCGTCGGCCACCGCCCGTCGACAGTGGATCGGGTACTGCAGGCCCTCGACGGTCCGGGCGTAGTACCAGTACCCGGCCTTGCGCACCGGCACCGAGAGGTCGGTCTCCTTCGTCCGCGTCTTGATCTCGTTGAAGATCGCCTCGCGAAGCTCGGCCTGGTCGGACGTGCGGGCATCGGTGTAGGCGTTCTCGGCCTCGAGGTAGGCGATCGTGTCCGGATCCTCGCGGTCCTTCAGCCACGCATACTCGTCGACCACACGGTCCGAGTGGTGCAGGCGCTCGGTCGGCACCCGCTTGGCGACCGGCGGCGTCGTGGCTGTCGTCATGAAACCCCACACTACTGGGGCCGCGGACCGGGCCGCCCCGCCAACTGTCACAATGGCGGTGCTGTGACTGAGCCCTACCCGGCGGACGCTCCGGCGTCGCAGGAACTCTTCGACCGCGCCCGGGCGATCGTGCCCGGCGGCGTGAGTTCGCCCGTGCGCGCGTTCCGGGCCGTCGGCGGCACGCCGCGGTTCATGGTCCGGGGCGAGGGCCCGTACCTCATCGACGTCGACGGTCGCCGGTACGTGGATCTGGTCTGCTCCTGGGGCCCGCTCGTCCTGGGCCACGCCCACCCGGCCGTGGTCGCCGCGCTGGCCGAGGCGGCCGCGCAGGGGACCAGCTTCGGTGCGTCCACGCCGCGCGAGCTCGACCTCGCCGCCGAGCTCGTCGCCCGTACCCCGGTGGAACAGGTCCGGCTCGTCAACTCCGGCACCGAGGCCACCATGAGCGCCATCCGGCTGGCCCGGGGCGCCACGGGGCGATCGAAGATCGTCAAGTTCGCCGGCTGTTACCACGGGCACTCGGACGCCCTGCTGGCCGCGGCCGGCTCGGGGGTGGCCACGCTGGCGGCGGCCGCATCCGTCGCCGACCCCGATCTGGCCGCCCGCCCGGACTCGGCCGGGGTCCCCGACGCCGCGACCCGGGACACGATCGTGCTGCCCTACAACGACATCGACGCGGTCGACCGGGCCTTCACGGCGGCCGGTGGCGACATCGCCGCCGTCATCACCGAGGCGGCGGCCGGCAACATGGGCGTGGTCGCGCCGGAGGCCGGGTTCAACGCCCGCCTCGCCGAGATCGCCCACCGCCACGGCGCGCTGCTGATCCTGGACGAGGTCATGACCGGATTCCGGGTCGCCCGCGGCGGTTGGGCCGATTTGGCCGCCCGCGCCGGCGAACCGGTGGACGCCGACATCTACACCTTCGGCAAGGTGATGGGCGGCGGCCTTCCGGCGGCCGCGTTCGGCGGCCGGGCCGACGTGATGGGCCTGCTCGCCCCGGCCGGGCCGGTGTACCAGGCCGGCACCCTGTCGGGGAACCCGCTCGCGTGCGCGGCCGGCCTGGCCACCCTGCGCGAGTGCACTCCGGAGCTGTACGGGCGGTTGGACGCCACCGCGGCGGCCGTGAGCGACCTCGCGTCGAAGGCCCTGGCCGAGGCCGGCGTACCGCACCGGGTGCAGCAGGCCGGCAACCTGTTCTCCGTGTTCTTCACCGACACCCCGGTGCGCGACTACGCCGGCGCCCGCGGCCAGGATCTCGCGGCGTTCTCGGCGTTCTTCCACGCGATGCTGGCGCGCGGGGTGTACCTGCCGCCGTCCGCGTTCGAGGCGTGGTTCGTCTCGGCCGCGCTGGACGACGCCGCCCTCGAGATCGTCGCGGCCGCCCTTCCGCCGGCGGCGCGCGCCGCGGCCGCCGCGGCTTCGGGCGGGTCGGGAGGGGCCAACCGGTGAGCACGATCGTCCACTTCCTGCGCCACGGCGAGGTCGAGAACCCCAGCAAGATCCTGTACGGGCGGCTGCCCGGCTACCGCCTGTCCAGCGTGGGCGAACAGATGGCCAAGGCGGCCGCGCAGTCCATCGCCGGGCGTGACATCACCTACGTCGTATCGAGCCCACTCGAGCGCGCGCGGCAGACGGCGGAGCCGGTGGCCGAGCAGTTCGGCCTGGAGATCGCCACCGACGAGCGGCTCATCGAGAGCAGCAACTACTTCGAGGGCAAGCGGGTGGGCGTCGGCGACGGGGTGCTGCGCGACCCCCGGAACTGGTGGGTCCTGCGCGATCCGTTCCAGCCGTCGTGGGGCGAGAGCTACCTCAAGATCGCGCAGCGGATGGCCGCCGCGTTGCACGCCGCCCGCGCCGCCGCCGAGGGCCACGAGGCGTTGTGCGTGTCACACCAGCTACCCATCTGGACGTTGCGCCGGCACCTCGAACACAAACGCCTGTGGCACGACCCGCGCCGGCGCCGCTGTGCCCTCGCCAGCATCACGAGCTTCCACTTCGACGACGCGACGCTGGTCGGCATCGGGTACAGCGAGCCGGCGGCCCACCTCGTCGCGCGGTTGCCCGGCGCCGGCTCGGCCAAGGGCGCCTGATGTTCTTCCAGCGGATCTTGGATGGTTTGTGGGGTCGGGGCCCTACGGATCATCCAAGATCGCGGAGGCGGGCGGTGGTGCCGGCGGGCCTGGCGGCCGCGGCCCTGGTCCTGGCCGCGGCCCTGGCCGGGTGCACGTCCGCGTCACCGGCGGCCACCGCGGCGGCCGCCGGGCGGCTGCTCGCGGCGGCGGACCGTACCGACGCGCCGGACCTGCGCGGCGACCGGTTGGACGGCGGCCCGTTCGACCTCGCCGACCACAAGGGCGACGTCGTGATCGTCAACTTCTGGGCGTCGTGGTGCAGCCCCTGCTGGGCCGAGGCGGACGACCTGGAGCGGACGTACCAGTCCACCAAGGACCGTGGTGTCGTCTTCGTCGGCGTCGACACCCGCGACCAGCGCGACGAGGCCACCGCGTTCGTGCGCAAGCACGCCGTGTCGTACCCGACGATCTTCGACCCGCCCGGCGAGGTGGCGCTCGGGTTCGACGTCCCGCTCAACGCCATCCCGTCCACGGTCCTCATCGACCGGGCCGGGCGGGTCGCCATGGTGATCTCCGGCGCGGTGCTCAGCGACACCCTCGAACCGCTCGTCACCAAGCTCGCCGCGGAGTCCCCATGATCCCCACGATCATGGAGTCGGCGTCACGGGAACGCACCGGCGGGATCAGGGGCGCGAGTGGGTGAGCGGGTCGTCGAGATCGTCAGCGGCGGCCCCCTGGTCGTGGCGATCGGCGTGGCCGCGCTCGCCGGGCTGGTCAGCTTCCTCTCTCCGTGCAACCTGCCGCTGGTTCCCGGGTACCTGTCGTACGTCACCGGGCTCGCCGGCGCGGACCTGGCCGACGCGCTCGACCGCCCGACCCCGGCGGCCCGCGGGCGGATCCTGCTCGGCGTCGGGGGCTTCGTGGCCGGCGTCACGGTCGTGTTCGCGGCATCGGCTCTGCTGGCCGCGAGCCTCGGGCGCGTCCTGAAGACCAACGCCGACGTCGTCCAGGTCGTGGTCGGCGTCCTCGTCATCGCGCTCGGGTTGGCGTTCCTGGGGCTGGTGCCGGGTCTGCAGCGGGAGTGGCGGATCCGTCGGCTGCCGGCGGCGGGGCTGGCCGGCGCGCCGCTGCTGGGCATCGCGTTCGCGCTGTCGTGGCTTCCGTGCACCGGTCCCACCCTCGGCGCCGTGCTGGCCATGGCCGCCGTCGACGGCTCCAACGCCCGCGCGGTCGCGCTCGTCGTCGCGTACTGCCTCGGCATCGGCCTGCCGTTCCTGGCGTTCGGACTGGGTTTCCGCAAGCTGATCGGCCTGCACCGGGCGATCCGGCGGCACAACCAATGGGTGACGCGGGTCGGCGGGGCGATGCTCATCGTGGTCGGGCTGGCCCTGGTCACCGGTGGCTGGGACGACTTCATGATCTGGATGCTGGCCACGCTCGGCCCCGGGTCGGTGTGGCTGTGAGCGGGGCCCGGGCGTTCTGGCGCTGGCTGACGAGCATGCGCACGGCGCTGCTGCTTCTGCTCCTGCTGGCCGTCGCCGCGGTGCCCGGCTCCCTGCTGCCGCAGCGCAACATCGCCCCCGAGGACGTGCGGGCGTACCTGCGACTGCACCCGACCGGCGGCCCGTGGCTGGACCGCCTCGGCCTGTTCGACGTGTACGCCTCGCCGTGGTTTTCCGCGATCTACCTGCTGCTGTTCGTCTCGCTCGTCGGGTGCCTGGTGCCCCGCCTGCGCCAGCACATCGCGAACATCGTCGCCAAGCCGCCCCCGGCACCGTCCAGACTGGACCGCCTGCCGCACTCCACGGCCGACGTGGCCGGCGGTGATCCCGACGCGATGGCCGCGGCCCTGGCCGACGACCTGCGGCGCCGTCGGTGGCGGGTGGCCCGCCGCGACCACGACGGCGGAGTCGTGACGCTCTCCGCCGAGAAGGGCTACGTCAAGGAGACCGGGAACCTGCTGTTCCACTTCGCCCTCCTGGCCCTGCTGGTCGGCGTGGCCTGGGGATCGTGGTACGGCTGGCACGGCAACCGGCTCGTGGTGGCCGGCGAGGAGTACGGCTTCTGCGACACGCCGCAACAGTTCGACGAGTACGTGCCGGGGGCCCGGACCCGCCCCGGTGACCTGCCGCCGTTCTGCCTGAGCCTGACCGACTTCCGCGCCGAGTACGTCCAGTCGGGGCAGCCGGTCCGGTTCACCGCGGACATGTCCTACGTGGAGGCCCCGGGCGCGGCGTCCCGGACCGCCCGCGTGGAGGTCAACGATCCGCTGCGGCTGGACGGGGCGACCGTCTACCTGCTCGGCCACGGGTACGCGCCGATTCTGCGCTACACCGACCGCACCGGTGTCGCGCACACGAAGGTGGCACCCTTCCTGCCCGACGATGCGTCGCTCACCAGCACCGGTGTGGTCACGTTCCCGTTCGCCAACTCGGCCGGTCAGGGGGAGCCGGCCCAGGTCGGTTTCGGCGGCGTCTACCTGCCCACCGTGCCGGAGGATCCGTCGGTCGGCCGGTCGGCGTTCCCGGCCGAGCGCGATCCGGCGCTGATGATCGTGGCGTACGTGGGCGACCTCGGCCTCGGCGTCGGCGACCCGCAGTCGGTGTACGAGCTGGACCAGCACCAGATCGACGAGGGTCTGCTCAAAGAGGTCGGACGGACGATGCTGCGCCCGGGCGGGTCGTGGGCGCTGCCCGACGGCTCGCGGGTGGAGTTCCTCGGCACCCGGCAGTGGGTCACCGTCTCGGTGCGCCACGATCCGGGCCAGACCATCGTGCTGGCCGGCGCGGCCGCCCTGCTGATCGGCCTGACGGCGTCGCTGGCCGGCCGGCGGCGCCGGGTGTGGGCCCGGATCGTCCCGGCCGGCCACGGCGGTAGCCTGATCTCGTTCGGCGGCCTGGCCCGCACCGAGTACCCGGGCTTCGCCGACGAGTTCGCCGGTGTGGTGGCGCTGGTCGATACCGGGGAGCGCGAGACCGTTCCGGTCGGAAGAGGGGACGCCGATGGCTGAACTGTCGGACCAGTTGCTCGTGGTGGCGGTGCTCGCCTACCTGGCCGGCATGCTCGGCCACCTCGCCGAGTACTCCTTCGGCGCCCGCGGGCCGGTGGCCCGGGCCGCGGCCCCCCGCCAGCGTGTGCTGGTTGGCGCGAGCGTCAGCGCCGGCCCCGGCGAGCCGGTGTCGCCCGTCCAACCCGGCCAACCGCCGCGTCCTCCGGCTGCCAACGGAGCCCGCGCGAGCGGAGCGAGCGCAACGAGGCTCGGCCGCGTCGCCGTCGTGCTCACGGTCGTGGCCGTGGCGGCCCACGCCGGAGTGCTGGTGACCCGCGGGCTGGCCGCGGGGCGCGTGCCGTGGGGCAACATGTACGAGTTCGTGGTGGCGCTCAGCCTCGTCGGCGCCGTCGGCTGGCTCGTGCTGCTGGCCCGCCGGCCCGCCCTGCGACTCGTCGGCCTGTTCGTCACGCTGGCCCTGGTGCTGATCCTCGGCTTCGCCGGCATGGTGCTCTACACCGACGTCGCTCCGCTCGTGCCGGCGCTCAACTCGTACTGGCTGAAGATCCACGTGTCGGCGGCGGCGACCTCCTCCGGCCTGCTGCTGCTCGCCTCGGTACCGGCGATGCTGTTCCTCGTGCGGGCCGGGTACGACGCCGGCAAGCGCCGCTTCCCGTACCCGGTCGGGGCCAAGCTGCCGGCCGCCGACACCCTGGAGCGGCTGGCGTTCCGGCTGCACGCGTTCGCGTTCCCAATCTGGACGTTCGCCGTCATCTGCGGCGCGATCTGGGCCGAGGCGGCGTGGGGCCGGTACTGGGGCTGGGATCCCAAGGAGATCTGGTCGTTCGTGTCCTGGGTGGCCTACGCGGCCTACCTGCACGCCCGGGCCACGCCCAGCGTCAAGCGCACGACCGCCACGTGGCTGGCCGTGGTGGCCTGGATCACCATGCTGGTCAACCTGTACGTGATCAACTTCGTCGCGGTCGGCCTGCACTCCTACGCCGGCGTCGATTGAGTTTCGGGGGCTTGCGAGACTGGTCGCCATGGCGAGCCGGTTCCCGTACCAGGACCTGAGGGAGTTCCTCGACGCGCTGGACCGGGCCGGCGAGCTGCACCGGGTCGCCGCGCCGGTCGACCCGACGCTGGAGATCAGCGAGATCGTGACGAGGACGGTGCGGGCCAAGGGGCCGGCGCTGCTGTTCGCCAGCCCGACCCGCGGCGACATGCCGGTGGCGATCAACCTGTTCGGCACGCACCGGCGGATGGCCATGGCGCTCGGCGTCGACGACGTGGAGGAGATCGCCGCCCGCATCGGCGACCTGGTCAAGCCGGAGCTGCCCGTCGGCTGGGCCGGCATCCGTGACGGACTGGGCAAGCTGATGCAGCTCAAGTCCGTACCGCCCAAGAAGGTGCGGTCGGCGCCCGGTCAGGCCGTAGTCCACAAGGGAGCCGAGGTGGACCTCGACCGGCTGCCCGGCCTGCAGACCTGGCCCGGGGACGGCGGCGTGTTCCACAACTACGGGCTGACCCACACGCGGCATCCGGAGACCGGCAAGCGCAACCTCGGCCTGTACCGGCTGCAGCAGCATGGCCGCAACACCCTCGGCATGCACTGGCAGATCCACAAGGACTCCACGGCCCACCACGCGGTGGCCGAGCGGCTCGGTCAGCGTCTGCCGGTGGCGGTGGCCATCGGCTGCGACCCCGTCGTCTCCTACGCCGCCTCGGCCCCGCTCCCCAGTGACATCGACGAGTATCTCTTCGCTGGGTTCCTCCGCGGCGAGCGGGTCGAGCTCGTCGACTGCCTCACCGCGCCCGGCCTGCAGGTACCGGCGCATGCCCAGATCGTGCTCGAGGGCTACGTCGAGCCGGGCGAGCGCGCGCCCGAGGGCCCGTTCGGCGACCACACCGGCTTCTATACGCCGGTCGAGCCGTTCCCCGTCCTGCACGTCGAATGCATGACGACCCAGTCGGAGCCGATCTACCACTCGATCGTCACCTCGAAGCCGCCCCAGGAGGATGGACCGATCGGCCACGCCACCGAGCGCATCTTCCTGCCCCTGATCAAGATCATGATTCCTGACATCGTGGACATGTCCATGCCGGAGCCGGGCGTGTTCCACAACTGCCTGATCGTGTCCATCCGCAAGCGGTACCCGAAGCACGCGCAGAAGGTGATGAACGCCATCTGGGGCGCGCACCTGCTGTCGCTGACGAAGCTCATCGTGGTCGTCGACGACGACTGCGACCCGTCGGACTACCACGAGGTGGCGTTCCGGGCGTTCGGCAACGTGGACTACTCGCACGACCTGCTGCTGACCCAGGGGCCGGTCGACCACCTGGACCACGCCTCGTACCAGCAGTTCTGGGGCGGCAAGGCGGGCATCGACGCCACCCGCAAGCTACCGACCGAGGGGTACGGGCGCGGATGGCCGGACCCGGCCGTCATGTCGCCGGAGATCGTGTCCAAGGTGGACCAGCGCTGGCGGGAGTACGGGTTCGGCCCCGGGACGGGCGCGAGCGGAGCGAGCGCAAAGAGGCAACGTGGCTGACGTCGCGGCGCGGCCGGTCCGCAACTTCCTGCGGCTGGTGACCATCGAGCATTCGGTGTTCGCGTTGCCGTTCGCGTACCTGTCGGCGCTGACGGTGATGACGCTGCGCTCGGGCCGGGTCAACTGGGCCGACCTTTTGTGGATCACGGTCGCCATGGTCGGGGCGCGCACGTTCGCCATGGCGGCCAACCGGATCATCGATCGGCACATCGACGCCCGCAATCCCCGTACCGCCCGGCGCGAGATGGTCACCGGGGCGGTCAGCGTCCGGACGGCGTGGACCGGAGCCGCCATCGCCGGCGCCGTCTTCCTCGTCGCGGCGGCGGCGCTCAACCCGCTGTGCCTGGCCCTGGCGCCGCTGGCGATCGTGCCGCTCGTCGTCTATCCGTACGCCAAGCGGTTCACGACGTGGCCGCACGCGATCCTCGGGCTGTCCCAGCTGATCGGGCCGACCGGGGCCTGGCTGGGCGTCACCGGCACGCTCGCCGGGTCGGGACCGGCCTGGGTGCTCGGGGTCGCCGTGGGCCTGTGGATCGGCGGCTTCGACCTGATCTACGCGTGCCAGGACGCCGAAGTGGACGCTCGGATCGGGGTACGCAGCGTGCCGGCCCGCTACGGTGTCGCGTTCGCGCTGCGCCTGTCCTCGGCCACCCACGTGGTGACGGTCCTGCTGCTGGTCGGGTACGGCGCGATGGTCGGTCTGGGCTGGCCGTGGTGGATCGGCCTGGCCGTCGCGTCGGCGGCCCTCGTGTACGAGCACGCCATCGTCTCGCCCGGCGATCTGTCCCGGGTGAACCGGGCGTTCTTCACGGCCAACGGCTTCGTGGGCATCGCGCTGTTCCTGTTCGCCCTGGTCGACCTGGTGCTCCGCCTCGGCCTGCGGTGGTAAGCAGGGGCACCCTACAGACACATTTTGTATAGGAGGGTGCCCCTCCTTACACACGGGGCACGGTTACAGGCGCGCCGGGTACGGTCGGAAGGGTGCGGACGCCGTGGATCGTGGGAGTGTCGGGAGCCTCGGGCACCCCGTACGCCGCCGCGGTGCTGCGCGGGCTGCTCGACGCGGGCCGGGCCGTGGACCTGGTGGTGTCCCGGGCGGCCCGGCTGACGATCCTCGACGAGACCGGCCACCCGTTCCGTGACGGGCACTGGAAGGACGACCTCGTCCGGTGGATCGGCCGCGACGTCGCCGCGGCGGACCTGACCTACTGGCCCGCGGGCGACCTGGCCGCCGGGCCCAGCTCCGGGTCGTACCCGGCCCACGGCATGGTGGTCGTACCGGCCAGCACGGCCGCGTGCGCCGGGATCGCGGTCGGGCTGTCCAAGGACCTGCTGCAACGGGCGGCCGAGGTGAACCTCAAGGAGCGGCGACCGGTCGTGGTCGTGCCCCGGGAGACCCCGGTGACCCGCAGCCATCTCGAGCACCTCATCGCCCTGCACGACGCCGGCGCGGTCGTGCTGCCGGCCAGCCCGGGCTTCTATGCCGCGGGTGCGGAGGCCACCGCTCAGGATCTGGTCGACTTCGTCGCCGGCAAGGTGCTGGACGTGATCGGGGTGCCGCATTCGCTGTTCCGCCGTTGGACCGGCGCCGGCGACTGACCGCCCGGGTCAGCGGCCCGCCTCGCCCCCTTCGCCGCGGAGTTCTTCGTCTCCCTCCAGCAGCGCCCGTACCTCCGACTCGCGGAAACGGCGGTGGCCGCCAGGAGTGCGGATGCTGCTGATCCGCCCGGCCGCCGCCCATCGCGTCACTGTCTTCGGGTCGACGCGGAACAGCGCGGCCACCTCGCCCGGGGTGAGCAGACGATCTCCAGTGTCCACAACCCTCTCCTTGGCGTCGACGAAAGGCGCGCCCCGACAGGGGTGGTGGCGCACCTTCGGTGGGACGTACCTCATTACAGCACCGTCGAACCGTCATTTCCGACAAACAGTAATTCAACCGGTAATCGGGGCTTTTGCCAGCAGGGCCGGGTCGCGGTGTGCTACTTGGACCGATCCTGGCGTCCCCGAGGGGTCGGTGCGATTAAGATCTGGAGGCAGTGGACGCGACCGACCGACGCATCGTCGAGCTATTGACGGCCAACGGCCGGATTTCGTACGCGGAACTCGCCCGCCAGGTGGGCCTGTCCGGTCCGGCGGTACATGAGCGGGTGGGCAAGCTCGAGGCCAACGGCGTCATCCGCGGATACGGCGCCCGGGTCGATCCGGACGCGGTCGGCCTGCCGGTGACCGCGTTCATCGGCATCGTCCAGGCCGCCGACAGCGAGATCGACGACGTGGCGGCGGCCCTACTGGAGCACCCCGAGATCGAGTCGTGCTACTTCCTGGCCGGCGGCGAATCGTTCCTGCTGCAGGTGCGGGTCGCGACCATCACGGCCCTCGAGCACCTGATCGTGCGGCTCAACCGCATTGCCGGTGTGGCGGCCACGCGGACCACGATCGCGCTCTCGACGAAGTGGGAGGGTCGTCACCCCCCGCCGACGAGGACATGAGGGTGGTCGACTCATACCGGTGCCGGCCATAGTTGGTCGGTGACCTCAGACACGCGAGGCGTGGCCGTCGTGACCGGTGCCGCTCGGGGGCTCGGCCTGGCCATCGCGGCCGCCCTGCACCGCGCCGGATACCGGGTCCTGCTGACCGACGTCGAGGAGCAGGCGGCGGCCGAGGCGGCCGAGCCGCTCGGCGGTTGGTCGACCCGGCTGGACGTGCGCTACGAGGCCGCGTGCCAGGTGGTGGCCGAGCAGGCCGTGGAGGAGGGCGGCGGCCTGGCGCTGTGGGTCAACAACGCCGGCGTACTCGCCACCGGTCCAACGTGGACGCATGACGAGGCGACCCGGCGGCAGGTGCTGACCGTGAACGCCCTCGGCGCCATGAACGGGACGCTCGCCGCGCTGGAGGTGATGCGTCCCCGCGGGCGCGGGCACGTCATCAACATCGTGTCCCTGGCCGGCCTGGTGGCGGCGCCGGGCGAGACGGTGTACTCGGCCAGCAAGCACGCGCTGCTGGCGTTCAGCATCGGCACCCTGGCCGAACTGCGGGCCGCCGGCGAGCGCGACCTCCACATCTCGTGCCTCTGCCCGGACGGCATCTGGACGCCGATGATCGCCGACAAGCTCGACGATGCCGGCGCCGCGGTGTCGTTCACCGGCACGCTGTTGACGCCGCAGCGCGTGGCCGCCCGGGTGGTGCGCCTGGCCGAGCAACCACGACCGGTGGTGTCGATCCCGCGGTGGCGCGGCGCCCAGGTGCGGTTCTTCGACATGTTCCCCCGGCTGTCGTTGCGCCTGGCCCGCGTCGTGCTGGCCACGGGACGGGCCGGCCAGCGCCGCCAGGCCCGCCGCCTGCAGGCCGCCCGGCCCAGAGCCGGCCAGCGCTCGGCCTGAGCGACCAGCTCTCGACATGAGCGGCCGGAGCGCGGCTACGGCAGGCGCTGGTGCTGGGTCACGGCCAGTTGGGTCGAGCCCTCCAGGTCGACCTCGCCCGGGCGCCAGACCACGACCTGGCTGACGATGTTGCCCTGGCGCGACACGAAGATGACGCTGCGCTTGCCGTTTTCGTCGGCCTTGCTGGCCACGAAGGTCAGGCTGCCGGCGACACCGCCGAACGTGCCCTGCTCGTCATGGTCCTCGATGCCGTCCTTCTCGGTGCTGTCGACGAAGTCCTCGGCGTTGTCGTCCGACTCGAACTGGAACAGGATGATCAGCACGTCCACCCGGTCCTGCGTCGACCAGTGGTTGGCCGCGCCCCGCTCGAAGTTCAGTTCGCTCAGGTCCTTCTTCACCGCGTCTTCGTCCTGGAACAGGCTGGCCGCGGTGTCCAGGTCGAGGGTGCCGTCCGAGCTGGCGAAGTTCTCCCACGGGTTGGCGCCGGCCGGTCGGGGTACGAGCAGCGGCCGCAGATCGCCGGTGAAGTCCGTCCCCGGGGTCGTCGCGTCGGCGGTCGGCTCCGAGGTCGACCGGGTCGGGGTCGAACCGCTGGGGCCGGAGGTCGGGTTCGCGGAGGGATTGAAGTTCCGGAGGAGGACGATCGCGGCGACGGCACCACCTCCGAGGCAGAGGACGAGCACGACGACGAGCCCGACGATCAGCCCGGTCCGCCGCTTCGGCGCGGCGGGGTAGGGCGCACCCGGGTACCCCGGCGGCGGATAGCCCGGCGGCGGGTATCCCGGTGGTGGGTATCCGACACCTCCCGGCGCCGGTTGGTAGGCGGTGTCGCCGTACGAAGGCGCATAGGGATCCACCGGTGGCGGTATGGGCGCGACGCCGGGCGGATACACCGGCGGCCCCGGCTGGTTGGGTACCGGGTTCTGACCGGGTATCGGGTTGGGGACGGTCGGTGGAAGCTCGTTGGGTCCCTGCTCCGGGTATGTCACGGGTCGTCCTTTGTCGGCTCGTCAAGAGGCATTCAAGAGTCGCAGGGAACCCCGGCGGCGGCAACCGCCCCGGCGTCACGCGACCCGTTCGGCCAGACCCGGGTACCGGGTGACGTAGCCGTCGGCGTCGAGGGCGATGTCGGCGGTGAAGGAGCCACTGGTGAAGCGGACCCGGTCCGGGCCGAGGGAGGTGTAGGTCTGGGTGCTCGGCACGACCTCGAGCCCCGGTAGCAGTACCCACGCCACCTCGATCGGGTGGGCGACTCCCGCCTCCAGCGGAGCCAGCCGGCGCACGGGAAGCGTGTTGGTCAGCGGCGAGTAGCCCAGGTCCACGTCGAGCGCCGCGTCCAGGCGGCCCGGGTCCTCGGCTCCGGGCAGGCCGGCGCGCGCGTGGCCGGCGGCGGTGAGGACGGCGTCCAGGTCACCCTGTTCGCTTGCGGTCACCCGCCACCGCGACGCCGCGCGCTCCAGGCGCACCACCCGGCGGAAGCCGGCGCCCTCGACCGTGACCTCGAACCGCGCAGTCGCCCAGGCGTCGTCGGTGTAGAGCTCGTAGCGGCACACGAACGGCACCGGCGCCGATGCCGCCATGGTGCCGCGCGCGTGCAGTCCGGCGGCGTCATCGACGAGCGCGTGCTCGCAGCCCGGGTCCTCGAGCCGGCGCCAGAACAGGGCCTTCGGCAGTACGGCCATGCCGGGAGGCTCAACCGCCCAGCAGCGTCTTGAACAGCGCCCGCAGGAAGTCCCCGGCGAGCAGCGACACCGTCAGCGCGATCGCCGTGACGAACGCGATCGCGCCCAGGCCGACGAAGAGGACCTTCTTCAGCCGTGACCGGCTTTCGCGACGCGGGATCAGGGCCGGCCGGCCCGCCGCCAGGATGTGACCGGTCAACGAACCGGACTGGTCCAGCGGCGCTTCCGAGTTCGCGCTCGTCGGAATGCCGGACACTCCACCGTAGACGGTGCCGGGCCGGCGCTGGCGGGGTACGACCCGCGCCGTGGCCGTCGCCCGACCATCGGCCCGCCCGTACACGCCACCCCGGTACAGGCCCGGGCTCGGCGTCGCGATGGGTGGCCCGATCGTCGGCGGTGCCGGCACCGGGCCGGGCGGCGTCGGCGTCGGCGAAGGAACCGGTCCCGGCGGAGGTGCGGGCGGTCCCGGTGGAGGCGTCGGCGGTCCCGGGGGTGTGGGCGGTCCCGGCGGCGCGGGCGGCGGTGGCAGCGGCGGTGTAGGCGACGGTACGGGCTCGGGCACCGGTGGTACGGGCTCAGGTGACGGCGGTCCGGGCGGAGGCGGTGCCGGCGTCGGAGGGAACGGCGTCGGGATCGGAGCGGGCATCGGCGGCTTGGGCGGCTCGGTCGGCTTCGGCGGTTCCGTTGGCTTCGGTGGCTCCACCGGCCGAGGTGGCTCGACGGGCTCGGGCGGCTCTATGGGTTCGGGCGGCTCGGCCGGCCGTCGGGGATCGGCGGGCTCGGGCGGCTCGGCCGGTTCGGCCGGTTCGGCGGGCGGCTCGCTCGGCGCCGGCTCGGCCAGCCAGGCCGGCGCGATCGTGGGTTCGGGCGCGGCCACGGGCTCCGGCAGCGCGGGCAGCTCGACCGGCTGGAGCAGGTCTGTCACCGGCATCGATACCGGAGCGTCGGTCAGGACGGCCGGCTCGGCCAAGGCGACCGGCTCGGCCAGGGCGACCGGCTCGGCCAGGGCGACCGGCTCGGGCTCGGGAGGGCCCGCGGGCTCGGGCGAGCCAACAGCCTCCGGGGCCGATGGCTCGGGCGACTGGTCGGGCCCGTCGGCGCCTCGGGCCACCTGCGCCGTGCGCACCGAGGTCGTCGCGCGGAAGAACTCGTCGAGCCGCGGGGCGCTTGACCTGCCGTCGCCGGGGGCGTCGTCGGTCGCCGCCGGAAAGAAGACAGCCGGCCGCCGGCCGCCGACCGCGGCGGCGCCGTCGGCGCTCGACTCCCACGAACGGGCGAAGGACTCCCATGGCGTGTCGCCGCCGACCTTGCCAGGCACGCGGGTCGGCAACGGGGGAGCCGGCGCCTCCGGCCGCGAGAACGTCATGGCCTCAGCGGCCGATTCACCCGGTACGCGGAGAAGGTTGCCTGCGTCGGACGCGACCGATCCGGTCGCCGACGCGCCGCACGCCCGGCACGTCGAGGTGCCGGCGGCGAGCTTCGAACCGCATACGGCACAACTGGAGGTGCCGCCGTTGTCCGTCGCCGTGTCCACGATCGCTCTCCTTCCGACCTGCGCTAACGGTGCCATATGGTGGCCCGTTCGCGCAGCTACCCGAGCCGGCGGTGGTGATGCCGCCTCAGCGCGTTTCATCGGACGTTCGCACCGCGTGACGAGAGCGGCACGCGACGCAGCACCAACCGGCGTTCATGGATGCGTAGTGTCCGCACCCGCCCGCGGGCCAACGCCGCTGGGCCAAGATCCCCTCGATCATGGACCTGGCGTCAACCGAACCCGCCGATCATGACGTTAACTTCATGATCGGCGGGACTCTGGGCGGTGGGCGGTGGGCGGTCGGGTGCGGGTCAGAACCAGCGGCGGCGGCGGTGCCGGCGTACCGCGGACGTCGGCGTCGAGACGACGGCCGACGGCACGCTACGGCCCACGGACTCGGGAGCCGCGGGCGCGGGGGTGGCCGACGACGGGGCTGCGCTCGCCGACGACGAGTCCTCGGCCGGCGGCGGCTCGGTCTGCGTTTCCGTCTGTGTCACGGGCTGGGTCTGGGTCTCCGTGCCCGTCGTGGTGGTGCCCGTCGTGGTGGTGGTCGTGCCCGTCGTGGTGGTGGTGGTAGTCGCGGTGGTGGTGGTCGTGGTCGTCGCCGGCGGGGTGGTCGTGGCCGGCGGCCGCGTCGTCGTCGCCGGCGGGGTGGTCCGCGGCGGAGTGGTACGCGGCGGGGTTGTCGTCGGCGGACGCGTCGTCGGAGGCGGCGCGGCCGGCGCCGAGACGGCGCCCACGATCCGGGTCGCGCCGAAGAACTCCGACCACCAGATCGGCGAGATCTTCACGACGTCGCCGAACGTGGGGGCATGGATCATCCGACCGCCGCCGATGTACATGGCCACGTGGTGGATCTTGCGCCAGTCGGAGCGGTCGGTGGAGAAGAAGAGCAGGTCACCGGGGAGAAGCTGGCTGACCAGGACCGGCGTGCCGGCGTGGTACTGGGACCGGGAGACGCGGGGGAGGTTGACGCCGACCGACTGGTACGAGGCCAGCACCAGGCCGGAGCAGTCGAAGGCGTACGGACCCTCGGCGGCCCATTCGTACGGCCTGCCGAGCTGGCGCAGCGCGTAGCCGACCGCCGCCAGAGCGGCCGGTGCGGACTTCATCCCGTCGATGCCGATGCCGACGAGACCGCGGCTCGCGGCCAGCGTGTCCTCGTACGCGTCGCGGGCGGCGATCGCCGGTCCGATCAGCGCGCTGTTGCGGGACGTCAGGGTGGTCAGCGCGGTCCGGTGGCGCTGGAACTGCTCCTGGGCCACGGCGAGCCGGGCGGAGATCTCGTCCTCGGCGGCGAGGGCGGCCTCGTGGGCGGACTGGATCCCCGCCATCTCCCGCTCGCAGCGCTGAAGCTCGTACCACACCGAGTCGCGTCCGGAGGGCCGGCTGGCCGGGTCCACCTGGGACGGCAGCCCGGGAGCCACGAGCGAGAAGTCCTGGAGATCCTTGGTGTACAGGTCGAACGGGCCCAACGCGGCGGCGTCCTTGTACACATCGGTGGCGATGTTTGTCGCCTCGGTCCGCGCCCTGTCCAGCTCCTCGGTCGCGTCGTCGAGTGCGTCGCGGATCTGCGACGTGACGCCCTGAGCCGTGACCAGCTCGTCCTGGATGGCCTTGACCTGCTCACCGAGTCGTTCGGTCTCCGCGGATTCGGCCATGATCTCGCGGGCCAGCGGCCCCACCACGTTGGACGGCGGCGGCGCGGCCGGTTGCGGCACGGCCGGGAAGATCAGGCCGCCGTCGGGTGCCGGCACCGCCCCGCCCGCCGGACCCTGCTCGCCGGGCGGCGCGTTCTGGGCGGCCGACTGGGCCGGGAGTGCGGGAGTGTCGGGGATCGGGCTCGCGTACACCGGCCGGGTCGTCGTGCCGACGAGGCCGACGGTGAGGGTCGCTGCCACCGCGACACGGGACACCCACACGACGCGCCAGCGGCGGCGGCCGATGGCGCGTTTCTCCAGCCGGTGTCGGCCTGATTGATGACGCAATGTCCAGTTCCTCCCCTGGGGCCCCCGGCACCCGTCGCGACACGCTTGTATCGGTCGTACCTCAGGAGCGCCCCAATGTCGACCCGTACCGGACAACAACTGGGGAAACATCCCACGCCATGGCTGGCTCGGCGGCGTCTGGCGCCGCGCAACGACCCAGCCATGGCGACCTACGCCGGTTATTCGTACCCACGTACCCTCGGGATTGTGGACGTCGGTTGGAAAAATGACATCGAGGCCAAGGTGTACGAGGGTGCCCGGCTGACCCGGGAGGATGGCGAGGCCCTGTACGCCTGCGATGACCTGTCCTGGCTCGGTCGGCTGGCCCATCACCGGCGCACCGACCTCAACGGTGACCGGGTCATGTTCAACATCAACCGTCACCTGAACCTGACCAACGTGTGCAGCGCGTCCTGCGCGTACTGCTCGTTCCAGCGCAAGCCGGGCGAGAAGGCCGCGTACACCATGCGGGTCGAGGACGCGGTGGCCAAGGCCAAGGAGATGGAGGACGAGCAGCTCACCGAGTTGCACATCGTCAACGGCCTGCACCCCACGCTGCCGTGGCGGTACTACCCGCGGATGCTGCGCGAGCTGAAGGCGGCGCTGCCGGGGGTGTCGCTGAAGTGCTTCACCGCGACCGAGGTGCACTGGTTCGAGAAGATCTCCGGGCTGCCGGCCGACGCGATCCTCGACGAGCTGATCGACGCCGGCCTGGACTCGCTGACCGGCGGCGGCGCCGAGATCTTCGACTGGGAGATCCGCCAGCAGATCGTCGACCACGACACCCACTGGGAGGACTGGTCGCGCATACACCGGCTGGCCCACGCCAAGGGCCTGCGGACCCCGGCCACGATGCTGTACGGCCACATCGAGGAACACCGGCACCGAGTGGATCATGTGCTGCGGCTGCGGGAGTTGCAGGACGAGACCGGCGGCTTCGTCGTCTTCATCCCTCTGCGCTACCAGCACGACTTCGTCGACTCCGCCGACGGCGTGGTAAGAAACCGATTGCAGGAGCGGACCACGATGGCCGCGCCGGCCGAGGCGCTGAAGACGTTCGCCGTGTCCCGGCTGCTGCTGGACAACGTGCCGCACGTCAAGTGCTTCTGGGTCATGCACGGGCTGTCGGTGGCGCAACTCTCGCTGCATTTCGGCGTGGACGACCTCGACGGCTCGGTGGTCGAGTACAAGATCACGCACGACGCGGACTCGTACGGGACGCCGACTACGATGCACCGGGAGGACCTGCTGCACCTCATCTGGGACGCCGGCTTCCGACCGGTGGAGCGCAACACGCGCTATGAGGTCGTGCGCGAGTACCCGGAGCCGCCCACCCTGGCCCAGCGGCGCGCCGAGCCGCAGGACGTCTGGGCCTGATCCCGACCGATGCCCGTGCCCGCCACGAACACGCCATCGGCCGCGAACACGCCGGCCGCGACCTTTCCGCGGCGCGACGCCGCCGGCCGGGTGCGCAGCCTGGCCGAGCTCATGGTCGCCTCCGCGGGCGGCACGGTGGTCGGCCTGGCCGCCCTCGCGTTGATCGAGGGCGTGCTCGCCCTCATCGGGTTGTCCAGCTTCGGCAGCGCCTCGGGGTGGCTGGCGGCGATCCTGCCCGGGTTGCTGTTCTTCGACGACCTGCGGGCCTGGCGCGGCCACGGTACTCGCTTTCTCGTGGGCGCGGTCGGGCTCGGCCTCGCCCTCGTCGTCGGCCTGCTCGCGGCGGGCGCGGTGAGGTCGCTGCCGGCCATGGTCTCCGGTTTCATCGGCGCGCTCGTGGCGGCGCTGGTCTACGCCCCCGTATGGTTTCTCGGCATACGCTGGCTGACCCCCGCGGATCAGACACCGGAGGATGAGCGGTGAACCCCGTCCTGAAGTACACCCTCGGCCGCCTGGCCATCCTGGTCGTGTGCGTCGTGCCGGCGCTGTTCCTGCTGACCGCGGTGGACCTGCTGGTGCGGCTGATGATCGCGCTGGTGGTGTCGGCCGGCATCTCGTACTTCGCCCTGCGGCGCTGGCGGGACGAGGTATCGCAGCGGTTCGCGACGAATGCCCGGCGGCGCGCGGACGAGCGCGCGCGCCTGCGCAGCGCTCTGGCCGGAGAGAAATCGACCGACGCCAACGGGAGCGACGGCCGCGACGAAGGTTGACCCTTCAACGTATTGATATCGGTGCGCTCGGTGGTCACAGTTAGGTCAACCCTGATCAGGGCCCCTTCTATCTGTGACCCCGGGAGGATTGATGAGGCACCTGAAACTCCGAGTGAGACCCACCGGTCGTTTCGGTCGCACGTTCACCATCGGCGCGGCCGTCGCGGTGGCGCTGGCGATGACGCCGAGCACCTCGCCCGCCGCCGCGCCGTCGGGGGCGGCCGACCGGCAGACCTCGGCCGCCTATGTGGTCGTGGGTGCGAAGACGTTCGACCATGTCAACGCGGTCGCCCAGACGGGCGCCGCGGTCGACTTCATCGAGCACGGCAGGGTGTACATCACCGCCGTCCCCGGCGAGGTCAAGGCCATCCGCGCCCTCGGGTTCACGGTGGAGGCGGCACCGGCCCCGCCGTCGCGGGTCGCCCCCGGCCAGGAGGGACCGCAGCTGGCCTTCCCGCCGCAGGACTCGAACTACCACGACTACAACGAGATGGTCTCGGAGATCAACGCACTGGTCGCCTCGAAGCCGGCCATCGCGCGGAAGCTGAGCATGGGCAACTCGTACGAGGGCCGGGACATGCCCGTGATCAAGATCTCGGACAATGTCATGACCGACGAGAACGAGCCCGAGGTCCTGTACAACGCGCACCAGCACGCCCGCGAGCACCTCACCGTGGAGATGGCGCTCTACCTGCTGCACCAGTTCCTCGACCTGTACGGCACGGACTCGCGCATCACGAACCTGGTCAACAGCCGCGAGATCTGGATCGCGCCGGACATGAACCCGGACGGCGGCGAGTACGACATCGCGACCGGCTCGTACCGGTCCTGGCGCAAGAACCGCCAGCCCAACGCCGGGTCATCCAATGTGGGCACCGACCTCAACCGCAACTGGTCCTACCAGTGGGGCTGCTGCGGCGGCTCGTCCGGCACCACGAGCAGTGAGACCTACCGTGGACCGTCGGCCTTCTCGGCGCCGGAAACCCAGCGGCTGCGCGACTTCGTCAACAGCCGTGTGGTGGGCGGGGTCCAGCAGATCAAGGTGAACATCGACTTCCACACGTACTCCGAGCTGGTGCTCTGGCCGTACGGGTACACGACGGCGAACACCGCCCCCGGTCTGAACGCGGACGCCCAGTCCACGTTCGCCACGATCGGCAACCAGATGGCCGCGTCCAACGGCTTCACCCCGGAGCAGTCCAGCGACCTCTACATCGCCGACGGCACCAGCATCGACTGGATGTGGGGTGCGCACCAGATCTTCGCGTACACCCTCGAGTTGTACCCGGCATCGTCCAATCCCGGCTTCTACCCGCCCGACGAGGTGATCCCGGCCCAGACGTCCCGCAACCGGGAGGCCTCGCTGCTGCTCGCCGAGTACGCCGACTGCCCGTACCGGGCCATCGGCAAGCAGGCCCAGTACTGCGGTGCCACCGGCACGCAGGTCTACCTCGACACCTTCGAGACGGCCACCGGTTGGACGACGAACCCCAGCGCGACGGACACCGCCACGTCGGGGGCATGGGAGCGCGGCGACCCCGAGGCGACCGACTCGTCCGGCCCGAAGCAGCTCGGCACGACGGTCAGCGGCGTCAACGACCTCGTGACCGCCCGCCTGGCCGGCGGCAGTGCCGGCGCCAATGACATCGACACCGGCACGACGAGCGTCCGCTCGCCGCTGATCACTCTGCCGGCGTCCGGCACGCTCACGCTCAACCTCTCCTACTACCTCGGCCACGGCAGCAACTCGTCGTCGGCCGACTTCTTCCGCGTCAGCATCGTCCACAATGGCGGTACGACGCAGGTGCTGAACGTCGTCGGCGCGGCCACCGACCGCGACGCGGCCTGGACCGGCGGCACGGCGAACCTCACGCCGTACGCCGGCCAGCAGATCCGGATCCTCATCGCGGCGGCCGACGCGTCCGGTGCCAGCCTCGTCGAGGCCGGCGTCGACGACGTCCGGATCACGCAGTCCTAGTCCACCCCGTGTGCGTGTAAGGAGGGGCACCCTCCTAGTCAGTTCCTGACAGGAGGGTGCCCCTGCTTACGTCGTGATCCAGGCGAGGCGCTAGCGTCTGTCTTTGAGCCACCCCGTAGCGAAGCCGGTGCGACACCGGCGCTGTCCCGCAACTGTGATGCCCCCCCGGGGGACAAGCCAGGTCGCCTGCGGAGTGGTGCGAAACGCGCTCTCGAGGAAGAGTGCCTCGCCAAGGGAGTCCTCACTCCTACCGGCGAAGCCCAGCCTCGACCGATAGGAGGACTGATGAGACGTACCCCCAGGCTCCTCACCGCCACCCTCGTGGCGCTCACGCTCGCCCTCGCCGGCTGCGGTTCGACGCCGTCGGCGACGCCCACGCCCACCGGCTCGCCGGCCGACACGTTCCCGGTGACGGTGGGCGGCCTGACGCTGAGCGAGCGGCCCGACCGCATCGTCGTGCTCTCGCCCAGCCTCACCGAGACGGTCTTCGCCGTGGACGCCGGGCCACAGGTCGTCGCGGTCGACGGGCTGTCGAACTACCCGAGCAACGTCCCCAAGACCGACCTGTCCACCTTCAAGCCGAACGCCGAGGCGATCGCCAAGCATCAGCCCGACCTGGTGCTGCTCTCCAACGACATCGACAACGTGGTGGCGCAGCTGCGGACGCTCAACATCCCGACCATGCTGCTGCCGTACACGAAGACGCTGGACGAGGCGTACCAGCAGATCAACGACATCGGCAAGCTCACCGGCCACACCGCGGCGGCTCAGGCGCTGGCGGAGCGGATGCGCTCCGACATCGACAAGCTCATCGCCGAGGTACCGCGGCGCGACCGCAACCTCACCTACTACTACGAGCTGGACGCCACGTCGTTCTTCAGCGTCACCTCGAACACGTTCGTCGGCTCCCTGTTCACCAAGGCGGCGCTGGTCAACATCGCCGACCCGGCGGGCAAGGACGGCAACGACTTTCCCCAGCTGTCGGCCGAGTACATCATCAAGGCCAACCCGGATCTGATCTTCCTCGCCAACTCGAAGTGCTGCGGGCAGTCGTGGGACACCGTGTCCAAGCGGCCGGGCTGGGGTGAGATCAGCGCCGTCCGGAACCGACAGGTGATCGCGCTCGACGACGACATCGCGTCCCGATGGGGCCCGCGCATCGTCGACCTTCTCCGCGCCATCACCAAGGCGGCCGCTGAGGCGCCGGTCGGTTGAGCCTCACCACGGAAGGGGTGGCCGCCCCGTCCGGCCACCGGCCGGCGCGCCTGACCGCGCGTTGGCTGGTGGCCGGCGTGGTGACCGCCGTCGTCGCCGCGCTGGCCGGGCTGGCCATCGGGCCCGTGCCCATCAACCCGCTCGGCGGCGCCGCCGAGCTGCTCAACCTGATCCCGGGGGTGGATATCCACAGTGGACTGACGCCGCAGGAGACGGCCATCGTCACGCGGCTGCGGCTGCCCCGGGTCGCGCTCGGCCTGCTCGTCGGCGCGATGCTGGCCCTGGCCGGCGGCTGCTATCAGGGGGTGTTCCGCAACCCGCTGGCCGATCCGTACCTGCTCGGCGTGGCCGCCGGGGCCGGCCTGGGCGCGACGGTCGCGGTCACCGCCGACGCGGTGTTCTCGCCCACCGTGCTGCCACTGTTCGCCTTCCTCGGGGCCCTGCTGGCCGTCGCGCTGACCTACGCCCTCGGCGCCGCCGGCGGCGGCCGGGTCCGCACCCCGACCACCCTGATCCTGGCCGGCGTCGCCGTGGCCGCCTTCCTCACCGCCATCCAGACGTACCTGCAGCAGCGCGACGTCGACGCCATCCGGGAGGTGTACAGCTGGCTGCTCGGCCGCCTGGCCCCCAGCGGCTGGCACGAGGCCCAACTGCTCCTGCCGTACGCCATCGTGGCCGGCGGCGTCATGCTGGCCCACCGCCGGCAGCTCGACGTGCTGTCCCTCGGCGACGACGAGGCCGCCAGCCTGGGCGTGCAACCGCGGCGGGTCCGGTACCTGGTGGTCGTGGCCGCCTCGCTCGGCACGGCCGCCGCGGTGGCCGTCTCGGGCCTGATCGGGTTCGTCGGCATCATCGTGCCGCACACCGTGCGGCTGCTGGCCGGCACGACCTACCGCGTGATCCTGCCCCTGTCGGCGCTGTTCGGTGGTGCGTTCCTGACGCTGGCCGACCTGGCGGCCCGGACCGTCCTGTCGCCCAGCGAGATCCCGCTCGGTGTGGTGACGGCGTTCCTCGGGGCGCCGTTCTTCATTCTGGTACTGCGCACCGCCACCCGGGTCGGCCTATGATCCCGCCACCCCTCCCCCCGCATGGTCGGGTCGGGGGCTGGCCGTGAGCGTGGCCGGCGACCCGGGTCCGGCGGTCGACCTGGCCGGCGTCGGCGTGGCGCTCGGCGGCACGGCCGTGCTGGGCGGGGTGGACCTCACGGTTCGGCGCGGCGAATGGGTGACCGTCATCGGGCCCAACGGCGCCGGCAAGACGACCCTGCTGCGCGCCGTGGGCGGGCTGCTGCCGTTCGACGGCTCGATCGCGCTCTTCGGCTCGGGCGTGGGAACCCTCCGCCGCCGCGACCTGGCCCGGCTGGTGGCGACCGTGCCGCAGACGCCGACCGTGCCGCCCGGCATGGCGGTGTTCGACTACGTGCTGCTGGGGCGTACCCCGTACATCCGGCCCCTGGGTCGGGAGTCCCGGGCGGACCTGGCCGCCGTCGACGAGGTCCTCGGCCGGCTCGACCTGCGCCGCTTCGCCGACCGTCCACTGGAGACGCTGTCCGGCGGTGAGCGCCAGCGCGCGTTCCTGGCCCGCGCGCTGGCCCAGGGTGCCGGCGTCCTGTTGCTCGACGAGCCCACGTCGGCGCTGGACATCGGGCACCAACAGGAGGTGCTCGATCTCGTCGACGAACTCCGGGCCGACCGCGGGCTCACCGTGCTCGCCTCGATGCACGACCTGTCCCTGGCCGGGGAGTACGCCGAACGGCTCGTCCTTCTCGTCGGCGGTCGGGTCGTGGCCAGCGGCCCGCCGCGCGAGGTCCTGACCGAGCCGCTGCTCTCCGAGCATTACGGCGCGCGGGTGCGGGTCATCGACGCCGAGCACGGCCCGATCGTCGTCCCGGTCCGTTAGGCCGCCGGGCGCTCCTGCATCAGGATGATGTGGTGCCCGTCGGGGTCGGTGCAGCCGGCCATCCACAACTCGTTGGTGCCGTCGCGGTGCACCACGTGCGGCCGGCCGTCGAACGCGAGGCCGAGATCGGTCAGGCGGGCGAACTCGGCATCGATGTCGTCGACCGTGAAGTACAGCACGCAGCGGCTGGTGAACTCCTCGGACTCCGGCCGGCCGAGGTAGAGCCGCACGCCACCGCTGGCGAAGAACGCCATCGCCTGGCCCGACACGGTGAACAGGTGCGGTATGCCGAGCACGTCGCGGTAGAACGCGACCGCACGGTCGACGTCGGCCACCGAAATGTGGACCTGACCCAGCGGTCCCAGTGCCATGGCTACCTCCGATATGCTTCACCTTGGTGAAAGGTTAACCATGGTGAAGGAAGTCGGTCAACCCGGCCTGCCACCGCCGCCCCCCGGTGTCCCCGACGACACCGACCATGCGACGGCCAACGGGCTGCACTCGGCCGCGTTGCGGCTGCTGCGGCACGCCAGCGCGGCCGACGTCGGCATGGATCTCGACGGCCCCCGGGCGTCGGCGCTGTCGGTGCTGGTGTTCGCCGGGCCGATGCCGATCGGGCGCCTGGCCACCCTGGAGCGCGTGTCGGCGCCCGCGATCACCAAGGTGGTCGGCGCCCTGGAGACGCTCGGTCTGGTCGAGCGGATCCGCTCCGCCGACGACCGGCGCGTCGTGCTCGTCAAGGCGACGCCGACGGGGCGGACCGTGCTGGAGCGGGGCCGGGCCGCCCGGGTACGCAGGGTGGCCGCGCTCCTGGAAGGGCTGAGCGATCGGGACCGGCGCACGATCGACCGCGCCGTGTCCCTCATCGCCGGCCGCCTCGCCGCTAGCGGAACCGGCGACCCTCGTCGCGCCGGTACGCCCACACCGCCGTCGCGCCGAACACGACGCTCCACGCCGCGAAGCTGATCATCGCGGTCCGGTCGGCCTCGAACGGGCCCACGGTCGCCCACATGAGCTCGACCGCGCCGCGCGTCGGCACGTACGGGGCGATCGTCTCGACCCATCCGGGCGCCTGGCCGGGTGCCGACAGCAGCCCGCCCGCGAAGGCCAGCGGGAAGAACAGCACCTGGGCCACGGCGATGGCCGCCTTCGAGGGCAGGGCGTACCCGATCGTCAGGCCCATCAGGGTGAACGGGACGGCGACGATGACCACGGTGCCGGCGGCCAGGGCGAGCCGCACGGGCTCGACCGTCGCCTCGGTCGCGACCGCCGCGATCACGACGACCGGCGTCAGCGAGACGAAGGTCAGGAGCAGTCCACACAGGACCCGGCCGGCGAACTGCGGGCCCGGCCCGGCCGGAAGCGTGCGGGTGTACGGATTCCAGGGTTGCGCGCGATCCTCGGCGATTCCGATTCCGTACTGGAAGAGGTTGGTCGTCATGATGGCGAACGTCACCATGGATGCGGTGGCGAACGTCGCCGCCAATGGTTGGTCGCCGGCGAACGGCACCACGAAGAAGATCATCGTGATGGCCGGGAAGAAGACCGTGCCGATGACGGCGATCGGGATCCGTACCGTTTCGATGAGCGTGAAGCGGGCGTTGACGAGCGCGAGCCTCATGACTGGCCGCCTTCCGGGGCCGTGAGCGTCAGGAACGCCTCCTCCAGCGAGGATGGCCGGATTTCCAGATCCCGGAAGTCCGCGCCGGTACGGACGAGCTGACGGACCAGGCCATCGGCGTTGGCGGTGAGCAGGTGCGTGCGGCCGTCGGACCGTTCGACCCGGACGACGTCGGACAGCGGCGGCAGGGCCGGCGCCGTCAGGCTGACCCGTCGCACACCGGCCAGCCCCCGCACCGCCTCGACGGTGTCGTCGGCCAGCACCCGCCCGCCGCCGAGCACGACGACCCGCTGGGCCAGCGCCTCGACCTCCTCCAGGTAGTGGCTGGTCAGCAGCACCGTCCCGCCGTCGGCGTGGTACGCGCGGATCGCGTCCCACAGCGCGTGCCGGGCCAGCACATCCAGGCCGGCCGTGGGCTCGTCGAGAAAGACCAGGCGCGGCCGGCCCACGAACGCGAGCGCGACGGCCAGCCGGCGTCGCTGGCCGCCCGACAGCCCACCGGTCTGCCGCCGGCCCAACCCCTCCAGGCCGAACCGGGTGAGCACGTCATCGAGCGGCAACGGGTCGGCGTAGTGCGCCGCCACGAAGTCGACGACCTCGCGTACCCGCATCATCGGGGGCAGGCCCGTCTCTTGTGGAGTGACGCCGATCCCTCGTCGGTTCTCGGCCCGCAGCGGGTCCCCGCCGAACAGCTCGACCCGACCCGCGCTCGCCCGCCGCAGCCCGACCAGGAGGTTCACCAGGGTGGTCTTGCCGGCCCCGTTGGGACCCAGCAGCCCGACGACCTCGCCCTGCCGGATCTCGACCGTGACCGCGTCCAGGGCGAGCACGGTGCCGTAGCGGCGGGTGGCGTCGACGGTACGGGCGAGGATCTCAGTCATGGGCGGGCTCCGCTCCGGTGGGGTGGCCGTCGAGCAGGGTCCGGACGGCGACGGTGTACTCCTCGAAGGCCAGCCGGCCGCGGCGGCTCAGGCGCAACAGGGTGGCCGGCGTGCGGCCGTGATGGGTCTTCGTCACCTCGACGTAGCCCGCGTCCTCGAGCTTGCGCAGGTGTACGGAGAGGTTGCCGGCGGTCATGCTCAGGATCTCCTGCAGCCGCGGGAAGGTCAGCCGATCCCCCTCGGGCAGGGTGGACAGTGCCGCCACCACGCGCAGCCGCGCCTGTGCGTGGATCACGGGATCGAGCTCGGGCACGCTCATGGCACGACCGCCGTCCGGGCGGTCGGCGCGTTCGCGCGGGCGCCGAGCCCGTTGATTCGCTCGCTCCGCTCGCTCATCGGCGACGCGCCAGCCGGAGCCAGGCCACGAAGCCGAACACGAACCCGCCGCCGCCACCGGCCAGCGAGATGATCAGGGCCTGCCAGCCCGGGCCGGCCACCACGCCGGCCACGTTGACCAGAGCCAGCCAGCAGCCGAGCAGGAACATGGTGCGGTCGTACCAGATCGCCGCTCCGGCGATGTAGAGCACGGAGACCAGTCCCATCGAGGACGCCGCCCACAGCAGCCCGGCCTGGGCCCGCGGCAGAAAGTCGGCGAGGTACCCGTTGGTGAGGCCGAGCCCGGCGAAACCGAAGGCCCAGGCGATGCCGTACATCGTTCCCTTGGCGGTCGACTCGCCGGCGACCTGCCGCGCGGCGCGGAAGAGTCCGACGCTCATCACGACCACGGCCACCGCCATCAAGGCGAACAGCATGGTGAGAGGAAGCCAGGTGGGCATCTCCACCGGACCGTCGCCGTCGCTGCCGTACTCGAGGAAGAGCAACCCGAAGCCGACCAGCCAGGCGAACGACCACGGCCAGTACACGAGGCGCGGGTCGGGGGTGAGGCTCCGTTCGGTGTGGGCCCGCTGTTCCCGGATCAGGCGCAGCGACTCGGCTGGGCTGGCGGGGGGCCGGTCCTCGTCGGTGGCGGCATGCATGTCGTTCACGCTGACCTCCTCGTACGGCCATCCGGCCGGCCCACCTCGCATGTGCAGACTACTTTACGATGCAAAGTCAAACTAGTCTACGGTGCAAAGTTAATGATCGAGGCGGCGCAGAGGTGGTTTCGGGCGGGGCCCATCGACGTCGAGGGGCGCCAAGGGGCGGGTCAGGAGAGGGGGGCGGGCAGGGGACGCGCGTGGACGACGGAGAGGCGGGAGACGGCCCGGGTGAGCACGACGTAGAGGCGGTTCATCCCGCGCGGCTCGGCCTCGACGATCTCCGCCGGTTCGACGACCACGACATGGTCGTACTCCAGACCCTTGGCCATGGTCGCCGGCATCACGGTCACCCGCGCCGCGTCGAACGGATCCGCCGACGGATCGGAGGAGGCCACCTCGACGCCGTCGGCCCGCAACACGTCGGCCAGTCGCTCGCTGCGGGCGTCGGCGGCGATCACCCCGACCGACCCCTCGTGCTCCAGCGCGGCGCGTACCTCGGCCACGGTCGCGGCCTCGACGTCGTTGACGGGCGAGATCGACAGCCAGCCGTCGCGGCGCAGGGACACCGCCTCCGGGACGTCGACCGCGAGGGCCGGCAGCAACCGGTTGGTCCAGTCCACGACCTCGCGCGGAACCCGGAAGCCGGTGGTGAGCGGCACCAGCCGGGCCTCCGGCTTGCCGAGGTGGGCCAGCGTGCCGCGCCAGTCGCCGGGCGCCCAGGGTGCCGTGCCCTGGGCCAGGTCGCCCAGCAGCGTGACCGAGCCGTGCTCGCTACGGCGGGCGATGGCCCGGCACTGCATCGGCGAGAGGTCCTGCGCCTCGTCCACCACGACGTGCCCGAAGCTGGACCGCCGGTCGATCAGCCCGGCCGCCTCGTCGATGAGCAGCGCGTCCGCGGCCGACCACTTCGCCGCCTTGACCGTCCTGGGTGGACGGTGCCACAGCAGCGCGCGCTGTTCCGCGGCCGTCAGCACGCCCTCGGCCGCCGCCGCGAGCGCCTCCGGGTCGGACAGCAACGAGAACACGAGTTGCTCGGCGGTCACCTCGGGCCAGGCGTGATCGAGGAACCGGCGTACCTCCGGATGCCGCCCCATCCGGCGCAGCCAGGACTCCGGCGGCGACTCCCCGCTGCGGGCCTCGGCCTGGCGTTGCAGGAGCGCCACCGTGCGGGCCCGAACCCTCTCCCGCGCCAGCGCGTGCGGCGGCCGCTCCCGGCGCACATCGTCGACGATCCGGCGCAGGGCCTCGGGCGCGATCCGCCACCGCCAGGCGCCGTCCGACACGGCCAGGCCGTCGACCGGCCGACGCAGGTAGGTCGCCAGGGCCGCGGCGAGCACGTCGGCCATCCGGGCGTCGTGCTTCAGGGCGGCCGCGGCCGGACCGTCGGCCGACCGCACCGGTACCCGGGTCACCAGCTCATCCACAGTAGACTGTTGCACGTCCACCTCGCCCAGAGCGGGCAGGACCGCCGAGATGTACCGCAGGAACGCCCGGTTCGGCCCCACGATGAGTACGCCGGAGCGGCGCAGCCTTTCCCGGTACGCGTAGAGCAGGTACGCGGCGCGGTGCAGGCCGACGGCCGTCTTGCCGGTGCCGGGCGCGCCCTGCACACAGATGGTGTCCTCCAGCTCGGCCCGTACGAGCTCGTCCTGGTCGGGCTGGATCGTGGCGACGATGTCGCGCATGGGTCCGACGCGGGGACGCTCGATCTCCTCGGTCAGGATCCGCGACGCGGTGCCCAGCTCCTCGCCGCGGTCGAGGTGCTCGTCCTCGAACCCGGTGAGCTGGCCGGCCTGGAAGCCGAAGCGGCGCCGGACCGCCAGGCCCTGGGGATCGCGCGCGTTGGCCTGATAGAAGATCCGCGACACCGGGGCCCGCCAGTCGACGACCATCGGCTCGCCCCGCTCGTCGGTGACGTGCCGGCGGCCGATGTGGTACCGGTGGTCGGCGTGTTCGCCGGCCGCCGGCGAGGCGCCGAACGCCAGCCGGCCGAAGAAGAGTGGCGTGGTGGGGTCGTCGGCCAGTTCGGCGACCCGGCGGTGCAGCGTGCGACCCAGGGATTCCGAGCTGTAGGCGTCGCCGGCGACGAGCTCGCCCGTGGCGAACAGGTGCTCGGCCCGCTCGCGCATGAGCCGCAGTGCCTCGCGGGAGGAGCGCAGATGGTCGCGCTCGGTGGCTATCTCATCGGACAGGGACGTGGGCAGGGACATCTCGCGCTCCCGGCGTGATCGAGACCACGGCCGCCCGGCGCTCCGCCCGGCCAGAGGGCGGTGCCGGCTGTGCCCCGAACGCGTCCGGCGGGACGCACGGAGCAACAACTGTACGCGCGCCGCACTCCGCCGACCACGGGTTTTCGCGGTCGTGACGCCGGTCGCACCCGGCCGGGGTACGGCCGGGGCGGTGGCCGCCGTGAGCTACGTTCGCAATCGTGACGACGCCTCGCGAGCCGACCGATGAGGTCGCGCGGGTGCTGCGGCGTCCCCGGGTCGGACACATCCAGTTCCTCAACTGCCTTCCGCTGTACTGGGGGTTGATGCGCTCCGGCGCCTTGCTGGGCGTGGACCTGTACAAGGACACCCCCGACCGCCTCAACACCGCACTCGTCGACGGCGACCTGGACATCGGCCCCGTCTCGCTGGTGGAGTACCTGCGCCGCCCCGACGATCTCCTGCTCCTGCCCGACCTCGCGGTCGGCAGCGACGGCCCGGTGTTCTCGGTCAACCTGGTGTCCACGGTGGAGCCGGCCGGGCTGGACGGTCGACGGGTCGCGCTCAGCTCGACGTCGCGCACCGGCGCGCTGCTGGCCCGCATGCTGCTGGAGGACCGGCACGGGGTACGGCCGGAGTACTTCACGTGCCCGCCTGACCTGACGCAGATGCTGCTGGAGGCGGACGCCGGTGTGCTCATCGGTGACGTGGCGCTGCGCGCGCGGCACGAGGCGCCCGAGCGGGGGCTGGTCGTGACCGACCTCGGTGAGGCCTGGCGGGACTGGACCGGCCTGCCGATGGTGTTCGCGGTGTGGGCCGTGCGCCGGGAGTTCGCGACCGCGCACCCCGGGCTGGTCAAGGACGTCCACGACGCGTTCCTGGCATCCCGGGAGTTGTGCCTTCGGGAGCTGGACGCGGTCGCCACCGTCGCCGCCCGCTGGGAGCCGTTCCCGGCGGCCACGCTCGCGGCGTACTTCCGGGCCCTCGACTTCTCGCTCGGCCAGCGCCAGATCGCCGGCCTGCGCGAGTTCGCGGCCCGCGCCGCCGCCGCCGGCCAGGCGCCGCCCCTCCCGACCGACGGCCCCGCGTTCTGGTCGGACTGACGCCGTCCGCCCCCGCCCCACCTCGTTGATCATGAGGTTGGGGGCGCCAAATGGCGTTGATCATGAACCTAGGTTCATGATCAACGCGGGAGGGTGGGGGGTCAGAAGGCCTTGGGGTTGAGGAGCAGGCGGGCGGTCTCCTGGCAGACCTTCTGCGTGTGGGCGAAGTCGAGGTTCGAGTCGCCCCCGGTCGGGTAGCGCTGCAGCACGGACAGGACCCACGTGTCGCCGATGGCCAGGCAGTTGGTGCGGTAGGTCCGGTCGTCGAACCAGAAGTCCCAGCCGTTCTTGATGGCCACCGTCTGCCGGAGCACCTTCGGCAGCGCGTCGCGGATGCCGAAGTCCCCGGTACCGCGGACCTTGCGCATCATGTCCAGCAGCCACGGCGTCCACTTGGAACCGGCGGCCCGGCCGTCGGCGATGCAGCCGCCCATGCGTACGGCGTCCCGTGCCGAGATCTGGGTGTAGCCGAAGCGGTTGTTGGTCGGCGCCTTCGAGTCCTCCAGCTCGCAGATCGAGACCATCCGCTTGATGATGTTGCCTCGACCGTTCTTGAAGAACAGGTTCTCGGCCACCTCGTTGTTGCTGTCGCGGATCATGATCTCGAGGCTCTGGAGCTGCGACTGGGTCGGCGTCTTCTTCTTGTCCGCGGTCAGTCGCAGGTCGTCGGCGGCGAACCAGGCTTTGATCATCGACATCGACGTGGTGGTGTCGTCCATGTTGGACGAACCGACGACCTCGCCGGTCCGGCGGTCCAACAGGGCCCAGCTCAGGAAGCCCTTGGTCTTCAGCGTCGTCGTGGTGATCTGGGCCGGGCGGAACGGGAGCGGATCCGGCTCCGGGGTGGGCGACGGTGCCGCGCTGGCGGACAGGGCGGTCTGCGGCGGCGGGCCGGCGTTGGCCCCGCGCTCGGGCCCGAAGGGCGAACCGGGCACGTACCGCAGCCCCGCGCCGACCGCGACCAGCCCGAGCAGGAGCATGGTGATCGTCCACACCGGTACCCGTCGGCGCTTGCCGTGGCTGCGGATCCGCCGTCCCTTGCCGAGTGGCGGCAGCGGCGGAGGTGGTGTGCCCAGCGGAGGGGCGGTCTGCGGCGGCGGCGCGGGTGGCGGGAGCCCGGCGAGCGGGGGTGGGCCGGTGGGCGGCGGTGCGCCGGGCGGACCGGGTTGACGCGGAATCCACGAGGCTTCGCCTCCGCCTCGCTCGTGCCTCGCTCGGTCGTCGGCTCGCGGAATCCGTGGTGTCCCGTATACGGGCGCCTCCGGCGGCCGACCGGCTACTCGACCGTTATTCCGGTTTTGTCGGCCTTGTTGAGGTCCTTGTTGAGGTATGGAGCCAGGCGGTCGCGCGCGGCCTTGGGCGCGCTGCGGCCCCGATGACGGTGCGTCATCCGGCAACGTGTACCTCGCGAAGGGTGCGCGGTGAGGGGTTGTGCGCGGCCGCACCGGCGGCGCGCCCGCGGGCCGATGCTATCCGCTCGGGCGGTGGCGCCCAAACGTTCGCTGTGCGATGTTACAGCGGCTTGCTCGTCACGTCGTGGGCTGTAACACTCGAGGCATGGATGGCGACACGCTCCTCGATCAGGTCGAGCGGGCCGAGCGTGCCCTGGTCGACGCGAGCCGGCGCTCGGTTCGGACGGACGGCGATCGGCCCGACACGCAGGAGCGCACGGTCCAGGACGACTTCGACGCGATCATCGCGGCCGAGCAAAAGATCGAGCCCCGGGACTGGATGCCCGACGCGTACCGCAGGACGCTCATCCGCCAGATCGCCCAGCACGCCCACTCCGAGATCATCGGCATGCAGCCGGAGGGCAACTGGATCAGCCGCGCGCCCTCGCTGAAGCGCAAGGCCATCCTGCTCGCGAAGGTGCAGGACGAGGCCGGGCACGGGCTATACCTGTACGCCGCGGCCGAGACTCTCGGCATCGGTAGGGACGAACTCGTCGCGATGCTGCTGGAGGGTCGCCAGAAGTACTCATCGATCTTCAACTACCCGACGCTGACCTGGGCCGACATCGGTGCCATCGGCTGGCTCGTCGACGGAGCGGCGATCGTGAACCAGGTCCCGCTGTGCCGCTGCTCGTACGGGCCGTACGCCCGGGCGATGATCCGGATCTGCAAGGAGGAGTCGTTCCACCAGCGGCAGGGCTTCGAGATCCTCTTCACGCTCTCCCACGGCACCCCGGGTCAGCGGGACATGGCGCAGGACGCGGTGAACCGCTGGTGGTACCCGTCGCTGGCGATGTTCGGGCCGCCGGACGCCGACTCCACGCACTCTGAGCAGTCGATGGCGTGGGGCATCAAGCGGTTCGGCAACGACGACCTGCGCCAGCGGTTCGTCGACATGTGCGTGCCGCAGGCCGAGGTGCTGGGCCTGACGCTGCCGGACGACGGCCTGCGATGGGACGCCGACCGCGACCGGTACGCGTTCACGCCGCCCGACTTCGACGAGCTGGCCCGGGTCATTCGCGGCGACGGACCCTGCAACCGCCAGCGTCTGGCCCACCGCCGCCGCGCCCAGGATGAGGGTGCCTGGGTACGCGAGGCCGCGGCCGCCCACGCCGCCAAGCGATCCGGTGGTACGCCGTGAGCGACTGGCCACTGTGGGAGGTGTTCGTCCGGCCGCGCCGTGGCCTGGCCCACACCCACGTCGGCAGCCTGCACGCGTCGGACGCCGAGACCGCCCTGCACAACGCCCGCGATGTCTACACGCGACGGCAGGAGGGGCTCTCGATCTGGGTCGTGCCGGCCGCGATGATCACGGCCTCGAGCCCGGACGAGAAGGACGAGTTCTTCGATCCGGCCGCCGACAAGGCCTACCGGCATCCCACCTTCTACGACGTCCCCGAAGGCACGAAGCACCTATGACCCCGCGCTTGATCCCGTCGACGGCGCCGCAGCCAAGATCACGACAACTTTGGCAAAGTTGTCGCCTGGAAGGTGGTCCGAGGCGTCAATATCGACGATATTGTCGCGATCTTGAGGGGTCGGTGCGATGAGTGGCGGCGTCGTGGAGTACGCGCTGCGGCTGGGCGACGATGCCCTGATCGCGGCCCAGCGGCTGGGCGAGTGGTCGGCCCGGGCCCCGGAGATGGAGCTCGACGTCGCCCTGTCCAACATCGCGCTGGACCAGCTCGGCGTGGCCCGCCTGATGCTGAGCTACGCGGCGGAGTCGCTCCGCGAGGCGACGTCCGAGCGAGGAACGAGCGAGGCGGAGGCGAAGCCATACTGGCTCGACGGTGACGAGGACTCGCTGGCGTACCTGCGCGATGCCCACGAGTTTCGCAACTGCCTGCTCGTCGAGTTGCCCAACGCCGGGCCGGCCGCCGACTTCGACGCACCGGGCGACTTCGGCGTGACGATGGTCAAGCTGCTGATGCTGTCCGCGTACCAGGTCCCCACGTACGAGTGGCTGGCGACCGCGGGCCCGGACCGGCGGCTGGCCGAGATAGCCGCCAAGGCCCGCAAGGAGTCCGCGTACCATCTCGACCTCGCGTCACTGTGGACGGTGCGGCTGGGCGACGGCACCGAGGAGTCGCACCGGCGCATACAGGCGGCGATCGATGACGTGTGGCCGTACGGCCATGAGCTCTTCGAGTCCGACGAGGTCGTCGAGGCCGGCCTCGCCCCCGACCCGGTCGAGATCCGCTCGCGCTGGCTGGAGCACGTCGAGGCGGTGCTGGCCACGGCGACGCTGACCCGTCCGGCCGACGGATGGGCGCCGACCGGCGGCCGGACCGGGCGGCACACCGAGCACCTGTCGCGGTTGCTGGCCGAGATGCAGGTGCTGCACCGGGCCCACCCGGGGGCCCGGTGGTGAGGGACATCGTGGCAAGGGTGGTCGACCCGGAGCTGCGGGTCGTGACCATCGAGGAGCTGGGCATCCTGCGCGATGTGAGCGAGGATCCGGCCACCGGTGCGGTCACGGTGACCATCACTCCGACGTACTCCGGTTGCCCGGCCATGGATGTCATCCGCGCCGACATCCGGGGGGCGCTGGCCGCCGCCGGCCGTACCGATGTCGAGGTCCGCACCGTGCTGCACCCGGCCTGGTCGACCGACATGATCACGGTGGACGGTCGGCGGAAGCTGGCCGCCGCCGGCATCGCACCCCCGGCCCCGGCCGGCACCGGGCCGGTGGCGCTGCGGCTCACGGTCCGGTGCGTGCGGTGCGGCTCGCCCGACACCGAGGAGATCTCCCACTTCGGCTCGACGGCGTGTAAGGCGCTGTGGCGCTGCCGCGCCTGCGGCGAGCCGTTCGACCTCGTCAAGCCGCTATGACCCGGGCGGCGGCGACCCGGCGGCGGCCGCGCACGACGTTCCATCCGCTCACGGTGGCCGCGGTGGACGAGCTGACCGAGGACTCGGTGGCCGTCACCTTCGCCGTGCCGCCGGACCTGCGGGAGGTGTTCGCGTTCGCCCCGGGCCAGCATCTGACCGTACGGATGAGGAGCGTGGACGACCAGGAGATCCGGCGGTCGTACTCCATCTGCTCCACGCCGTCCGAGCTCGGCCACCGTGGCCTGGTCCGCATCGGGGTGCGCGAGATCTCCGGCGGCGCCTTCTCGGCCTACGCCCGGCGGGCGCTGCGCGCGGGCGACACCGTCGAGGTGCTCCCACCGCTGGGCCACTTCACGACGGCGCTCGACCCGACCCGTACCCGCCATTACGCCGCGATCGCCGCCGGATCGGGCATCACCCCGGTGCTCTCGCTCATGGCCACGACGCTGGCCACCGAGCCGGGCAGCCGGTTCACGCTGATCTTCGGCAATCGCCGGGCGGCGACGGTGATGTTCGCCGAGGAGGTCGCCGACCTCAAGGACCGGTACCCGGACCGGCTGCACGTGGTCCACGTGCTGTCGCGGGAGCCCCAGCTCTCACCGCTGCTGTCCGGGCGGATCGACGCCGCGCGGCTGCGGGCCATCCTGGACGCCGGGCTGGTCGACGCCCCCAGCGTGGACGAGTGGTTCCTCTGCGGACCGTACGCGATGGTCATGGACGTCCGCGGCCTGTTGGCCGAACGCGGGGTGAGCGACCGGGCCATCCACACCGAACTGTTCCATGTGGAGGGTGAGCCGGTGCCGCCGGCCCCGGCCCGGTCCGCCGAGGACGCCCGCGCCTCGACCGAGGTGACGATCACGCTGGACGGCCGGGAGTCGACGTTCTCGATGGCCGAGGACGAGCGCGTGCTCGACGCCGCGCTGCGGGTGCGCAGCGAGCTGCCGTACGCGTGCAAGGGCGGCGTGTGCTCGACCTGCCGGGCCCGGCTGATCGAGGGCGAGGTTTCCATGGTCGCGAACTACGCGCTCGAGCCGGACGAGGTCGCCGCCGGGTACATCCTGACCTGCCAGTCCCGCCCACGGACCGGGCGTCTGGTTGTCGACTACGACGCGTGACACGCAATCCGGACGTCGCCCAGCTCCGAACAACCAGTGAGAATCGACTTCGGTCCTCACGGAGGGAGACATGGGCGTGACCACACGCGCCGGCCGGGGAGATCCGGCCTGGACCGGTCCTGAGCACGTGCCCATGGGCCCGGACGAGCTGTTGCGCCAGGTCGCGCGCGGCGATGAGCAGGCATTTCGCTCCCTCTATTCGATGATCGCCCCCCGGGTGTACGGACTGGCCCGGCGCGTCCTGCGCGACCCGGCCCAGGCCGAGGAGGTGGCCCAGGAGGCGCTGGTCGAGGTCTGGCGTACCGCCGCCCGCTTCGACTCGGCGAAGGGTTCGGCCACGTCGTGGGTGCTCACTATCGCGCACCGGCGGGCCGTGGACCGGGTCCGGTCGGCCCAGGCCGGCGCCGAGCGCGAGCGCCGGGTCGCCGCGGCGAGCGGGCAGACCCCGTACGACGACGTGGTCGAGGAGGTCACGGCCAGCCTGGAGCAGCAGCAGGTGCGGCGGTGCCTGCAGGGCCTGACCGATCTGCAGCGTGAGGCGATCACCCTCGCGTACTACAGCGGCTTCACCTATCGGGAGGTGGCCGAGAAGCTGGACACGGCCCTTCCGACGATCAAAACTCGAATGCGGGACGGTCTCATCCGCCTCCGCGACTGTCTCGGCGTTGAGGTGTCGCCCGCGCCGGCCGGCCCGGGATCGGTGAGGAGGTGAGCCTCATGAGCCAACCGACAGAGATCCACTCATTGGCCGGCGCGTTCGCGCTCGACGCTCTGTCGGAGTTCGAGCGGGCCGCCTTCGTGCGGCATGTGGCCGAGTGCTCGGCGTGCGAGTTCGAGGTGTCCGAGCTCCGGGAGACGGCGTCGCGCCTGGGGGACCTGGCGTGGGAGGCGCCGCCGGCCCGGCTGCGCGACGCGGTCTTCGCCGAGGTCGCCCGGACCCGGCAGGTTCCCGTGGGGCGCGCGCCCGTGGAGCCGCGCGAGGTGAAGGCGGTCACGCGATGGCGTCGCTGGACGGCGGCGGCCGTGGCGGCCGGAGTCGTGGCCCTCGGTGGCATCGCCACGGTATGGGTCGTGCAGGAGCAGCGGGTGGGCGATGTCCGAGCGCAGGCCGACCAGTTGCGCCGCGATCAGGCCCGGATCGCGGCCGTCCTCGCCGCCGGCGATGTCAAGATCAATAGCGGGACGGTGCCCGGTGGCGGGAACATGACCGTGGCCATCTCGCGCGGCCTGGACGACGGCGTGATCATGCTCGACGGGTTGCGGTCTCCCGGCGCCGACAACGCCTACGAGTTGTGGCTCGTCACTGCCGGCGGACCGACATCGGTCGGCGTGTTGGACCCGGGAACGGGCCAGGGCACCGCGCTGCTCGACTCGATCGGCTCGGCTTCGGCGGTGGCGGTCTCGCGGGAGAAGGCCGGCGGGTCGACGACCGGAACGCCGACCGTCGTCGTCAGCACCGTCGCGCTCTAGTCGACCCGCGCATCGTCGAGCTGAGCTGCTGGTGAAGGGCGCCCCGGGACATCCCGGGGCGCCTGCTCCTATTGATCCGCGATGAACATCTCCTCGGGTACGCCGGCGACCTCGTTCTGGCGCCAGATCGAGCGCCAGCCGGGCAGCTCGTGATAGCGCCGCAACTCGGCGAGCCCGGCCAGCCAGCCGGCCCAACCCGGGTACGGCGGGTTGGTGGGGTCGAAGCCGCTCTGTACCGAGGTGAGCCGGGTCTTGCCGTCCGACCCGTCGAGCTCCCAGCTGGAGATGAGGCCGTCGGCGAACCGCAGCGTCGCCTTGCGGCCCGGCTCGAACTCGACGAACTTGATCCCCCCGGGGTCAAGGTCGAAGCCGCCCATCGCGAAGCGGCCGCCCACGTAGGGCTCGATGTCCACGTTCACGCCCGACCACCGCCGGAACTGCTCCGACTGGGTCATCGAGTCGAACACCGCCTCCGGTGCCGCGTCGATCACCACCTCGGCGTGCAGGTCGGCCGACGTGAAGTCGCACTTCGGCGTCAGCGCACGACCGGCCAGGTAGTCGGCCAGGTTGACGATCGCCAGCGACCAGAACGTCTGCAACGCCCCCCGGGCACCGGCCGTGTCGGCCAGCACCGATTCGAAGCTCGGCAGGTCGGTCTGGCTCAGCGTGACCAGCGTGCCGTCCTCGTCCTCGTCGAGCTGGAACTCGGACGTGGTCTCGACTCCGTCGACGGTCCAGGCGAACCGGATGGTCCGCTCGTCCACGTACAGCACGCGCTGGTGCGGCTCGGCCCCGTCCGGCGTGTAGCGGCCCCAGAACTCGTACTTGTCGGGCAACTCCACCTCGGCGTGCTCGGCCAGCCAGACACGCAGCGCGGCCGGGTCGGTCAGCGCCTCGTACACGGTCTTGGGCGGGGCCGGGACGACGGCGCGCAGGCGCAGGTCAGGCTCGATCATCGGGATCTCCCTTCGGATAGCAGGCGACGGCCAGACGGAACGCGTCGCCCTCGGAACCGCCGTAGCGGGTGAACAGGTCCTGCAGCGTCCGCTGCAACTCGTCGAGGAACGCCGCGCGCTGCTCCGGGCGTACCCGGATGTCCCCGGACACCCCGATCGAGGGCAGGTCGGACCGGGAGAGGTCGAGCGCGGCGACGTCCGCCTGCACGTCCTCCATCAGATCCAGCAGGTGGCCCAGGCTGAGCCGGTCGCGCGTCTGGCGCAGCCCGATCCGGCCGACCAGGCGCGGCGACAGCCAGTAGGACCGGCCGGCCGCCTGGTAGATCCCCTCGTGGATCCCGCGCACCCGGCGCTCGGCCACCTGGCGCACCAGGCCGGCCTCGTGCAGGCGCTTCACGTGGTAGTAGACCCGCTGCGGCGTCTGGTCGAGCTCGACCGCCACCTCGGTGCACGACCGGGGTTCGGCAAGCCGCCGCAGCACTTCGATCCGCTGCGGCTTGAGCAGGGCCTCGGCCTGCTCGATCCGGTCGAGGTAGACGACGTCCTTCATTGCGAAAATCAGTCTTTACGTAAAACGAGTTTTTGTCAATTGGCCCGCCGGCGGGCGTGGGCGATGGTGACGGCGATCGCGGCAACCGTGACCACCGCGAGGGTCGCCGCGGTCCACACGGTCAGCGCGTCCGGCCGGACCAGCGACTGCCCGCGCAGCGCCTGCCAGGTCGCGAGGGCCACCAGGCCGAAGTACGACAGTCCGGCGGTCCAGACCAGAGCGACCCGGTGGCGCGCGCCGAGCCACGCCGGCCCGAATCGGGACAGGGCCACGCCGAGCAGCGGAAGGACCTGCAGCGCGTGCAGGCCGACGAAGTGCGCCACCCGCAGGTCGCCGCCGACCGTACTCCAGCCCACGACCGGCAGGCCCGGCCCGCCGTCGGCCACGCCAACGCTGTGGGCGCCGGCCATCGGCAGGGAGCCGCTGGCGCGAGCCGTGGCGAGCTGCTCGGCCGTGGGGGAAGTCATGAAGAACGCCACCCCCATGCCGACGGACGAGACCGCCACGCCGAGCCGCAGCGACCACAGGAACGCCCGGTCGGCCAGGCGCTGGCGCAGCAGCAGGATGCCGACGCCGAGGTTCGCCATCCAGGTCACCACGATGGCGCTGGCCATGGCCGACCAGGCCGCCACGTGCGCCGGCGTGCTGACGTTGAAGTGGCTCGTGGTACCGAGCGCCGCCGCCCCGCCGATGACGACCATCTCCAGCCCGAGCATCAGTACGGTCATCCACGACAGGGCCCGGACCAGCCGTGGGTATCCCCGGACGAAGGTCAGCAGCCACACGAACGTGAACGAGTAGATGGCGATCGAGATCGCGAACTTCGCCGGCTTCAGCCACGCCGGCGCCCCGGTGATGACCCGCGGGTCGAGGACCAGGCCGGCGGTGGCCACGGCCAGGACGGCGATCATGGCCAGGCCGAGGAAGGTGAGCGGTCGGTTGAGCGACCACGCCCGGGCGACGAGATCGCGTACCCGCCACGGCGCGCGATCGCGGACCTCGGGCGCCTCGATGGTGGTGTCGACTGCCATGACCGCCTCCGTCTGGATAGTGGAGCTATCTAAAGATAGATAGTGCCACTCTCCATCCGGGTGCGCAAGGGCTCTGGGGAGTTCCCGAGTGATCGGCTCAGTTCGGGCGGGCGGGTTTGGATGGCGGCGGGCCGGTGACGCCGAACCGCTTGGCGGAGGCCGCCTGCTGGGCCAGCCGGCGCAGGGAGGTCAGCAGCACCTCGCCGAGGATCGTGCCGGTGATCACGCCCTCCACCATGCGGGCCGGGTCGCCCCGGGCGATCACCAGGTCCACCTCGTGCTCGGCCACCCGCTCGGCGGCGTCGGCGTAGGTGTCCAGGGCCTTGAGCAGGTCGTCCTGGCCGAGCGCCCGCATGGCCGCGACGGCGTCCGCGGCATTGTCGAGCCCGGGCGACTCGTCCCCCACGAGCCAACCGCGCCGGCGGACCAATCCGACGACCTCCTGGCGGGCCGCCTGCCACGCGGCGCCGGAACGGTCACGCCGGTGCGGACGATCGAGGGCGCCGTGGGCCGCGCCCAGCAGCGAGTGGCCCGGCAGGTCGGGCGTCTCGACGGCGACGAGCACCTCGCGGGCGGCGGCGATGGACAGGCCGCCGACGTCGATCAGTGCCCGGATGAGGCGCAGCCGGTACAGGTGGTCCTCGCCGTAGGCGGCCTGGTTGCGGCCGGTCGGCGTGCCGGGCGGGAGCAGGCCCTCGCGCAGGTAGTACTTGATCGAGGCCACGCTCGTCCCGCTGCGATTGGACAGCTCGGCGATGCGCACGAGTGGATAGTAGCGCTATCGGCCGGGCCCGCGCCGTACAGCGCACCACCTCGTACGCTCGTGGTGTGGGCGAGGTGCGGGAAATCCTGGAACGCGGGGCCGACGGCGGGCGCATCTCGGCCGACGAGGCTCTGCTGCTCTACACCGATGCCCCGTTGCACGAGCTGGGCGAGGCGGCCGACGCGGTGCGCCGGCGCCGGTACCCGGACGGCGTCGTCACGTACCTGATCGATCGCAACATCAACTACACGAACGTCTGCGTGACCGCGTGCAAGTTCTGCGCCTTCTACCGGGCGCCGAAGCACGAGGAGGGGTGGTCACATCCGGTCGAGGAGATCCTGCGGCGCTGCGGCGAGGCGGTCGAGCTGGGCGCGACCCAGGTCATGCTGCAGGGCGGACACCACCCGGACTACGGGGTGGAGTACTACGAGTCGCTGTTCTCCGCGGTGAAGGGGGCGTACCCCGACCTCGTGATCCATTCGATCGGGCCCAGCGAGATCATGCACATGGCGAAGGTGTCCGGTGTGTCCATTGAGGAGGCCGTGCGCCGCATCCGGGACGCCGGGCTGGACTCGATCGCGGGGGCCGGCGCGGAGATGCTGCCCGCGCGCCCGCGCCGGGCGCTGGCGCCGCTCAAGGAGTCCGGCGAGCGGTGGCTCGAGGTGATGGAGGTCGCCCACGGCCTGGGCGTCGAGTCGACCGCGACCATGATGATGGGCACCGGCGAGACCAACGCCGAACGCATCGAGCACCTGCGCATGATCCGCGACGTGCAGGATCGTACGGGCGGGTTCCGGGCGTTCATCCCGTGGACGTACCAGCCGGAGAACAACCACCTCAAGGGCCGCACGCAGGCCACGGCGCTGGAGTACCTGAGGCTGATCGCGGTGGCCCGCCTGTTCTTCGACAACGTCGCGCACCTGCAGTCGTCCTGGCTCACGACCGGCAAGGAGGTCGGCCAGCTGTCCCTGCACATGGGCGTCGACGATCTCGGCTCGATCATGCTGGAGGAGAACGTCATCTCCTCGGCCGGCGCGCGGCACCGGTCCAACCTGGCGGAGCTGATCGCGATGATCCGCACCGCCGACCGGATCCCCGCCCAGCGCGACACGCTCTACCGGCACCTGCGGGTGCACAGGACTCCGGCCGACGACCCGACCGACACCCGGGTCCGGTCGCACTTCTCCTCCATCGCCCTCGTCGCCTCCTGAGTACGGCGATGATCTTCCCGCCCCCCAGCCCTTCGGGCCCACCCCCCTTGGGCCGCGCGTCCCTGGAGAAGCAGCCGCACGAGGTGGCCGCGATGTTCGACGGCGTCGCGTCGCGGTATGACCGTACGAACACGATCCTGTCCTTCGGCCTTGACCGGACCTGGCGGCGGGCCACCCGGCACGCGCTGGACCTTTCGGCCGGGGAGCGCTGCCTGGACCTGGCCGCCGGCACCGGGGTGTCCACCGAGGAGCTGGCCCGCTCCGGGGCCTACCTGGTCGGGGCCGACCTCTCGCTCGGCATGCTCCGCGCGGGCCGGCGTACCCGACCCGACACCGTGCTGCTGGCCGGCGACGCGGTGGCGCTGCCGTTCGCCGGCGGCACGTTCGACGCCGTCACGATCTCGTTCGGACTGCGCAACATCGTCGATCCGGTCGCCGCGCTTCGCGAGATGGCCCGGGTGACCCGACCCGGCGGCCGGCTCGTGGTGTGTGAGTTCAGCGCGCCGGTCAGCCGGGCGTTCCGGCGCGTGTACCTCGGCTACCTCATGCGCGCCCTGCCCGCCGTGGCCCGACGGGTCTCGTCCAACCCCGACGCCTACGTGTATCTCGCCGAGTCGATCCGGGCCTGGCCGGACCAGCCGGGACTGGCGGCGCTCCTGGGCGACGGGGGCTGGACGAACGTGGCGTGGCGAAACCTCACCGGCGGCGTGGTGGCCATCCACCGCGCGGAGCGCCGGTCATAGTGCGTTCCATGATCCGCTCGATCATGGACTTGGCGTCACCCAAACCCGTGGATCATGACGTTAACTTCATGATCGGCGATGAGGTACGGTTGGTTAGGGTCGCCTAAGAACGAGGGTGCCCATATGCGGTTCTAGACTTCTCGGCGGCGTGCTTGTGAAGAGTTTCACGAATGGGTTCGGGCCGGTCGGAGGAGGTGCCGCATGGACCAATCCGAGACCGCCGACGTCATCGTCGTCGGTGCCGGCCCGGGCGGCTCCACCGCCGCGTACTACCTGGCCCGGCACGGCCTCGACGTTCTCATGCTGGAGAAGTCGGACTTCCCGCGGGAGAAGGTCTGTGGCGACGGGCTCACTCCGCGGGCGGTCAAGCAGCTCGTCGCGATGGGCGTAGACCTCGACTCCGATGGATGGCTTCGCAACCGCGGGCTGCGGGTCATCGGGGGCGGCGTGCGGCTGGAGCTGGACTGGCCGAGCCTCGCGTCGTACCCCGACTACGGCCTGACCCGGACGCGGCTCGACTTCGACGACCTGCTCGTCGGAAAGGCCCGCGGCGCCGGGGCGAAGTTGCGGACCCTGACCACCGTGACCGGACCGGTCTACGACGAGCGCACCGGTCGGGTGATCGGCGTGACGGCGAAGACCGGCGGCGAGACGCGGGCCTTCCACGCTCCGCTGGTGATCGCGGCTGACGGCGTGTCGGGACGGTTCCCGCTGGCGATGGGGCTGGCCAAGCGCACCGACCGTCCGATCGGCGTGGCCGTGCGCCGGTACTACCGCAGTCCGCGGCACGACGAGGACTACCTCGAGTCGTGGCTCGAGCTGCGCAGCCGTTCCAACCAGGCACGGCAGCTGCCCGGGTACGGCTGGATCTTCCCCATGGGCGACGGCCGGGTCAACGTGGGGCTGGGCGTGCTGAACTCCTCTGTGGAGTTCGGCAAGACCAACTACAAGGAGATGCTCGTCGACTGGCTGGGCTCGACGCCGGAGACGTGGGGGATGAGCGACGAGGCCAACGCGGACGGCCCGATCCTGGGCGCGGCGTTGCCGATGGGCTTCAACCGGGTGCCGCACTACACCCGGGGCGTCATGCTCGTCGGCGACTCGGGCGGCATGGTCAATCCCTTCAACGGCGAGGGGATCGCCTACGCCATGGAGTCCGGCGTGCTGGCCGCCGAGGTCGCGGTGCAGGCCCTGGCCGAGCCCGACGCGGTGCGCCGGGAGCGGGCCCTGAGCGTCTATCCGGCCGAGTTGAAGAGCCGCTACGGCGGGTACTTCCGGCTGGGCAACTGGTTCGTGAAGCTCATCGGCCATCCGGAGATCATCCGGCTGGCGACCCGGCACGGCCTGCCCCACCCGACCCTGATGCGCTTCGTGATGAAGCTCCTCGCGAACCTGACCGACCCGCGGGGTGGCGATGCCATGGATCGAGTGATCAACGCGATGACCCGGGTGGCCCCGGCGGTCTGAACGTACCTGCGGGCATCGGTGCCCGTACCGTAGGAAAGTACCGTGAAAGGGAAAGGACGGGGCAGGCGATCATGGGGCTCTCTGCTTACGTGCCGATCCTCGGCCTGTTCACGGCGGCCGCGCTGTTCGCGCTGTTCTCGGTCGGCGCCTCCCAGGTGGTGGGTCCGAAGCGGTACAACCGGGCCAAGCTCGAGGCGTACGAGTGCGGCATCGAACCGTCGCCCGAGCCGATCGGCGGGGGCCGGTTCCCGGTGAAGTTCTACCTGACCGCCATGCTGTTCATCATCTTCGACATCGAGATCATTTTCCTGTACCCGTGGGCGATCAGCTTCGGTGCGCTGCGCCTGTTCGGGTTCGTGGAGATGGTCCTGTTCATCGGCACCGTGTTCATCGCGTACGCCTACGTGTGGCGTCGCGGTGGGCTCGACTGGGATTAGCGGACAACCTATGGGACTGGAAGAGAAGCTCCCCAGCGGAATCCTGCTCACCACGGTGGAGCGGGTCATCAACTGGGCGCGCAAGTCCTCGACCTGGGGAGCCACGTTCGGGCTGGCCTGCTGCGCCATCGAGATGATGGCCGCGGGCGGGCCGCACTACGACCTCGGTCGCTGGGGCATGGAGGTGTTCCGCGCCTCGCCCCGCCAGGCGGACCTCATGATCGTGGCCGGCCGGGTGAGCCAGAAGATGGCCCCGGTGCTGCGGCAGATCTACGACCAGATGGCCGACCCGAAGTGGGTCCTTTCCATGGGTGTCTGCGCGTCGAGCGGCGGGATGTTCAACAACTACGCCATCGTGCAGGGTGTGGACCACATCGTGCCGGTCGACATGTACCTGCCCGGATGCCCGCCGCGACCCGAGATGCTCATCGACTCGATCCTCAAGCTGCGGGAGAAGATCCTGCACGAGCCCCTCGGCGCCAACGGCCGCAAGATGCTGGAGGCCAGGAAGGCGGCCGGCAAGGTACCGGTCGTGGCGCCGGGCGCCATGCCGTCCTCGTACCGCTCCGACCGGCTCAAGAGCCGGCAGTGGGAGCGGGCGGTGCGTGAGGGCACCGAGGAGCAGTTGCGCATCGAGAACTGGATGAAGGAAGGCCGGCACCTCCAGGGTGGTGGGCGCTGGTGAGCGAACCCAACAGGCCCTCCGAGCAGCCCGGGGGCGGTGTGCCCGCCAGCGCGCCTCCGGTCGGCGCGACCAGCGGTGCCCCGGCCGAGCTGCCGCCGGCCAGCCCGGCCGGTCGCGGCATGTTCGGGGCCCAGGGCTCGGGCGACACGTCGGGGTTCGGCCGGCTGGCCCGGCGCCGGGTCGCCCCCCAGGACAGCCCCCGGCCGTTCGGTGCGTACTTCGACGACGTCTACGACGCGCTGGAGGAGGCCTATCCGGCCTTCGACGACGCGATCGAGCGCGTGGTGATGGACCGCGGCGAGCTGACCCTCCACATCAGACCAGAACGCATCGCCGAGGTGTGCCGCATCATGCGCGACGACGAGTCGCTGCGCTTCGAGCTGTGTTCGTCCGTGTCCGGTGTGGACTATCTCGGCTCGGACGACCGGCGCCTGCACGTGGTGTACCAGCTCACGTCGATGACGTACCGGCGCCAGATCCGCCTCGAGGTGGCGGTGGGTACGGCCAGCCCGCACGTGCCGAGCGTCACCGCCGTCTACCCGACCGCGGACTGGCAGGAGCGTGAGACCTACGACATGTTCGGCGTGGTCTTCGACGGGCACCCGAACCTGACCCGCATCCTCATGCCGGACGACTGGGAGGGCTACCCGCAGCGTAAGGACTACCCGCTCGGTGGCGTCCCGGTCGAGTACAAGGGGGCCGAGATCCCGCCGCCGGACCGGAGGAGGTCCTACCAATGAGGCCCAGCTACGCCACCGAGCGCGAGACCGAGGAGGGCAAGGTCTTCACCGTCACCGGTGGGGACTGGGACACCGTCGTCGGCGGCACCGACCCGCTGCATGACGAGCGCATCGTGGTCAACATGGGCCCGCAGCACCCGTCGACGCACGGCGTGCTCCGCCTGATCCTGGAGCTCGAAGGCGAGACGGTCACCGAGGTGCGGGTCGTGGTCGGGTACCTGCACACGGGCATCGAGAAGAACCTCGAGTTCCGCAACTGGGTGCAGGGCACGACGTTCGTGACCCGCATGGACTACCTCGCGCCGCTGTTCAACGAGACCGCCTACAGCCTGGCGGTGGAGAAGCTGCTCGGCATCACCGATGAGATCCCCGAACGGGCCACGGTGATCCGGGTACTCATGATGGAGCTCAACCGGATCGCCTCGCATCTGGTGTGGCTCGGCACGACCGGCCTCGAGCTGGGCGCGATCGCGCTGATGTTCTACGGCTTGCGCGAGCGGGAGCTGATCCTCGAGATCTTCGAGATGGTCAGCGGGCTGCGGATGAACCTGGCCTACGTGCGCCCGGGCGGCGTGGCCCAGGACGTGCCGCCGGAGGCGGTCGAGAAGACCCGCAGGTTCCTCGACATCATGCCCAGGCGGCTGGCCGAGTACGAGAAGATCCTGTCCGGTCAGCCCATCTGGAAGCAGCGCACCCAGGGCGTGGCCGTGCTCGACGTCACCGCCTGCCTGTCGCTGGGCATCACCGGGCCGGTGCTGCGCTCGGCCGGCCTGGGCTGGGACCTGCGCCGCCAGATGCCCTACTGCGACTACGAGACGTACGACTTCGACGTCCCCACCGCCACGACCGCCGATGTGTGGGGCCGCTACGAGGTGCGGCTGGCCGAGATCCGCGAGTCGCTGAAGATCATCGAGCAGGCGCTGGACCGGCTCGAGCCGGGCCCCATCATGGTCGCCGACAAGAAGGTCGCGTGGCCGGCCCAGCTGGCCGTCGGCGTCGACGGCCTGGGCAACTCGCTCGAGCACGTCGCGAAGATCATGGGACAGTCGATGGAGTCGCTGATCCACCACTTCAAGCTGGTCACCGAGGGCTTCCGCGTACCGCCGGGCCAGGTGTACGTGGCGATCGAGGGCCCGCGCGGCGAGCTGGGCGTGCACGCGGTCTCCGACGGCGGCACCCGCCCGTACCGCGTCCACTACCGCGAGCCGAGCTTCATCAACCTCCAGGGGCTCCCGGCGATGGCCGAGGGCGGGCTGATCGCCGACGTCATCGCCGGTGGCGCCTCGTTGGACCCGGTGATGGGGGGGTGTGACCGCTGATGCTGGCCGACCTCGCAGATCGCGCCCGCGAGATCATCGCGCGCTACCCGGAGGGCCGGTCGCGTTCCGCCCTGCTGCCGATGCTGCATCTCGTCCACGCCGAGGAGGGGTGCGTCGCGGCCGACGGCATCGCCTTCTGCGCCGAGATGCTCGGCCTGACCAGGGCCGAGGTGTCGGCCGTGGCCACGTTCTACACGATGTACAAGCGCCGGCCGGCCGGCGACTGGCTGGTCAGCGTGTGCACCAACACGATGTGCGACGTGCTGGGCGGCGGCCGGGTGTTCGAGATGCTCTCGGAGTACCTCGACGTCGGGCACGACGAAACCACGGCCGACGGCACCATCACGCTCGAGCACGCCGAGTGCCTGGCCGCCTGCGACTACGGGCCGGTCATGACGGTCAACTACGAGTTCTTCGACAAGGTGGACGTGGAGACGGCGCTCGGCATCGTCACCGCGCTGCAGAGCGGCGAGCGGCCCAAGCCGACGCGCGGGGCCCGGCTGTGCACGCTCAAGGAGATGTCGCTGCAACTGGCCGGCTTCGGTGGGCTCGACGGGTGGGAGGACACCGGGGTGGCCGACGGGGTCGCCGGTGACGCCACCCTGCGCACCAACCGGCTGGCCGAGCGGCACGGGATCAGCGTCGCCGACTTCGACCCCGACACCCCCATCGGCCGCCCGGACAAGGCCGCGGCCCCGGCGCCGGCCAAGGTTCCGGAGGCCAACAAGCCGGCCAGTGACGGCAAGCCGGCCGGCGATTCGCCGCTGCCACAGCGGGACAGCCTCAAGGAGGGCCGCACGTGACCGAACCATCCCCCGCGGTCCTGGCCAAGGTGACCCCGGTGCTGACCAAGCGCTGGTCCGCGCCGGACGCCTGGCGGCGCGAGACCTACGAGCGCCTGGACGGCTACCGCGCGCTGCACAAGGCCCTGGCCGTGCACCCGGACGACCTGGTGCAACTCGTCAAGGACTCCGGCCTGCGCGGTCGCGGCGGCGCGGGCTTCCCGACCGGCATGAAGTGGGGCTTCATCCCGCAGAACACCGACAAGCCGGTGTACCTGGTCGTCAACGCCGACGAGGGCGAGCCCGGCACCTGCAAGGACCTGCCGTTGATGACCCATGATCCGCACTCGCTGATCGAGGGATGCATCATCGCGGCGTACGCCATCCGGGCCCATCACGCCTTCATCTACGTCCGCGGCGAGGCGGTCAACGCGGCCCGGCGGCTGCGCCACGCGGTGGCCGAGGCGTACGAGGAGGGCTACCTGGGCCGCAACATCCTCGACTCCGGTTTCGACCTGGATCTCATCATCCACAGTGGAGCGGGCGCCTACATCTGCGGCGAGGAGACGGCCCTGCTGGACTCGCTGGAGGGCTACCGGGGCCAGCCGCGGCTGCGCCCGCCCTTCCCGGCCACGCATGGCCTCTACGCCGCCCCGACGGTGGTCAACAACGTCGGCACGATCGCCAGCGTTCCGTACATCGTCCTCGGCGGCGCGGCCTGGTGGCGCACCATGGGCACCGAGAAGTCGTCCGGACCGATGATCTACTCGCTGTCCGGCCGCGTCGTCCACCCGGGACAGTACGAGTGCTCCATGGGCATCACCCTGCGCGAGCTCATCGAGCTGGCCGGCGGGATGCTGCCCGGGCACAACCTGAAGTTCTGGACCCCCGGCGGGTCGTCCACGCCGCTGCTGACCGCCGACCACCAGGATGTGCCGCTGGACTTCGAGTCGGTGGCGGCGGCCGGCTCGATCCTGGGCACCACGGCGACGCAGATCTTCTCCGACAGCGACTGCCCGGTCTACGCCACGTACCGGTGGCTGGAGTTCTACCACCATGAGTCGTGCGGCAAGTGCACGCCATGTCGCGAGGGCAACTACTGGATGGTCGGCACGTACCGGCGGATCCTGTCCGGCCAGGGTACCCACGCCGACCTGGACACACTGCTCGACACGTGCGACAACATCCTCGGGCGGTCGTTCTGCGGCCTCGGCGACGGCGCCACCAGCCCGGTGACGTCCTCGATCCAGTACTTCAAGCAGGACTACCTGGACTACATCGAGGGCAAGGTGCCGCCGAAGCTTCACGGCCATGAGCTCGTAGGAGCCTCATGAGCGCAGGGACGAGGCTACGGAACCTGACCACAACGGCGGATGATCGCCGAGTCCTGGAGCGAGGGCAGGCATTGACATGAGTGCCGACGTCGTCAAGAGCGGGCAGACGGTCACCCTGACCATCGACGGGGTCGAGGTCACCGCGCCCAAGGGAGCCCTGCTCATCCGGGTGGCCGAGTCGCTGGGCATCGAGATCCCGCGCTTCTGCGACCACCCGCTGCTCGAGCCGGCCGGCGCCTGCCGGCAGTGCCTGGTGGAGGTCGAGGGCCAGCGCAAGCCGGTCACGTCGTGCACGCAGACCGTGGCCGACGGGATGGTCGTGCGGACCCAGCTCACCTCCGCGGTCGCCAAGAAGGCGCAGGGGGGGATCATGGAGCTCCTCCTCATCAACCACCCGCTCGACTGCCCCGTCTGCGACAAGGGCGGCGAGTGCCCCCTGCAGAACCAGGCGCTCTCCACCGGCCGGTCGGACACCCGGTTCCGGGAGGACCGGCGGCAGTTCGTCAAGCCGGTGGCCATCTCGAGCCAGGTGCTGCTGGACCGGGAGCGGTGCGTGCTGTGCCAGCGCTGCACGCGGTTCTCGGACGAGATCGCCGGCGACAAGTTCATCGACCTGATGGAGCGCTCGTCGCAGGAGCAGATCGGCGTCGCCGAGGACACGCCGTTCAACTCCTACTTCTCCGGCAACACGATTCAGATCTGCCCGGTCGGCGCGCTCACCGGTGCCCAGTACCGGTTCCGGGCCCGCCCGTTCGACCTGGTCTCCACGCCGAGCGTGTGCGAGCACTGCTCGGCCGGCTGCGCGCAGCGCACCGACCACCGGCGCGGCAAGGTGATGCGCCGCCTGGCCGGCGACGACCCGGCGGTGAACGAGGAGTGGAACTGCGACCGGGGACGGTGGGGCTTCAGCTACGCCACCGCGTTCGACCGGATCACCAACCCGATGGTCCGCGACGTGCGCACCGGCGAGCTGCGCGAGGCGAGCTGGCCGGATGCGCTGGCCGCGGCGGCCGAGGGGCTGCGCAAGGCGCGCGACGGAGCCTACGGCGTCGGCGTGCTGACCGGCGGGCGGCTGACCGTCGAGGACGCCTACACATACTCCAAGTTCGCCCGGGCGGCGCTGCACACCAACGACATCGACTTCCGCGCCCGGCCGGCCTCGACCGAGGAGGCGGACTTCCTGGCCGCCTGCGTGGCCGGCCGGACCGACGTGACCTACGGCAGTGTGGACAACGCGCCGGCCGTGGCGTTGGTCGGGCTCGAGCCCGAGGACGAGTGCCCGATCCTGTTCCTGCGCCTGCGCAAGGCGTACACCAGGCGCCGCCTGGCCGTGCACGCCGTGTCGCCGTTGCTGACCCGCGGGCTGGCCAAGCTGGGGGCGTCGGTGATCACGACGGCCCCGGGCGACGAGGCACGGGCGCTGGCCGACTCGGCCGAGCTGAAGGTGGCGCTCAGCCAGCCGGGCGCGATCCTGTTCGTCGGCGAGCGCCTGGCGACCGTCCAGGGTGGACTCTCGGCCGCCGCCGCCCTGGCCGCCTCGACCGGCGCCGCGCTGGCCTGGGTGCCCCGCCGGGCCGGTGACCGCGGTGCCGTGGATGCCGGCTGCCTGCCCAACCTGCTGCCCGGTGGCCGGCCGGTCATCGACGCGGCCGCCCGGGCCGAGATCGGCGACGCCTGGGGCCTGAAGACGGGCACGTTCTCCGGCTCCGTGGGCCGCGACACCGACGCCATCATCGCCGCCGCGGCGGCCGGCCGGCTCGGTGCGCTGGTGGTGGCCGGCGTCGACCCGGCCGACCTGTCCGACCCGGCGCTGGCCGAAGAGGCGCTGGAGCGGGTCGAGTTCCTGGTCTCGTTCGAGGTCCGCCGGTCCGCGGTGGCCCGGCGGGCCGACGTGGTCTTCCCGGTCGCGCCGGTGGCCGAGAAGGCCGGCACGTTCCTGAACTGGGAGGGGCGGCTGCGCACCTTCCCGACCGCGCTGGAGACCACGGCCATGTCCGACGCCCGGGTGCTCGACGCGTTGGCCCGCGAAATGGGTGTCGACCTGCGCTGCCCCGACGTGGCCGCCATCCGTCGCGAACTGGGCTCCCTGCCCGTCACCGACGCTCTGCGGGCCGTATCCCCGCACGTCGAGCCGGCGGTGCACGTCACGACGCGGACGGACACCGCCGTGCTGGCCACCTGGCACCAGCTCATCGACCTGGCCAGCCTGCTGGACGGCGACGAGGCGCTGGCCGGCACGGCCCGACCGGTGCGGGCGCTGCTGAGCAAGGACACGGCCGGCGGGCTCGGCCTGGCCGACGGCGATGACGTCCGGGTGGCCACGGACCGCGGCGCCCTCGTCGTACCCGTGGAGGTGACCGACGTGCCCGACGGTGTGGTGTGGCTGCCCACCAACTCGCCCGGCTGCACGGTGCGCCGCACCCTGGGCGCGGTGCACGGGTCCGTCGTCACGCTCTCAACGGGAGGTGAGCGGTGAACACCCTGACGTACCTGGCCCAAGACCCGACGCTGGAGGACTTCGGGCACGACCCGTGGTGGCTGATCCTCATCAAGGTCGTGGCCGCGTTCCTCTTTGGAATGAGCATGATCCTGGTCGGCGTGTGGTTCGAGCGCCGGGTCGTCGCGCGGATGGGGCAGAGGCCCGGCCTGAACCAGGTGGGCCCGTTCGGTCTGCTCCAGACGCTGGCCGACGGCATCAAGGGCATGCTCAAGGAGGACCTGCTGCCCCGCACGGCCGACAAGGTGGTGTTCTTCTTCGCGCCGACGATCTCGGCCGTGTGTGCCCTGACCGCGCTGTCGGTCATCCCCTTTGGACCGATGGTGAGCATCTTCGGCCACCAGACGCCGCTTCAGGTCACCGACGTCCCGGTCGCGGTGCTCGTGGTGCTGGCCGCCTCATCCATGGGCGTGTACGGGATCGTGCTCGGCGGGTGGGCCTCCGGCTCCACGTACCCGCTGCTCGGCGGCCTCCGCTCGTCGGCTCAGATGATCTCGTACGAGGTCGCCATGGGTCTGTCCATCGTGGCCGTCTTCATGACCGCGGGCACCATGTCCACCTCCGGCATCGTGGCCGCCCAGGCTGGCGGCGACAAGACCGGCTGGGACCTCTTCGGCTGGCACCCGACCGTTCCGGGGTGGTACGCGATCATCCTCATCCCGAGCTTCCTGATCTTCTTCGTGTCGGCGTTCGGCGAGACCAACCGGGCGCCGTTCGACCTGCCGGAGGCGGAGAGCGAGCTGGTCGGCGGGTACATGACCGAGTACAGCTCGATCAAGTTCCTGCTCTACATGCTCTCCGAGTACGTGG
>Ga0307415_100000020_pt1 | contig 67626 bp, 64 predicted proteins | sample DK1Cmetagenome_FD_204524 | JGI IMG/M metagenome (GOLD analysis project Ga0307415, IMG submission 204524) | Maize rhizosphere microbial communities from greenhouse at UC Davis, California, United States - DK15-C-2 | ecosystem: Host-associated > Plants > Roots > Rhizosphere > Soil | place: USA... | reverse complement strand
CACGGTGACGACCGTCGTGCGTGTCTCCTTGGAACCGCCGCACCCTGCGCACAGGATCGCGAGCGCCCCGACGACAAGCGCGAACCTGATCAATGGCCGTTGCGCGAGAAATGCATGTAGTCCTTGGGGTAGCTCCAGTAGCCGCCCCATTTCCAGTTCGCGGCGGCGAAGGCGCGGACGACCGCGTCACCGCCGTGAATCATGCCCATCGCATGCCGCGAACGGTCCGCGAAGGGTCGGCCGGCTTCGGGTGAGACGTGGCTTCCCGCGACGTACGGATTCCGGATCGGATTGATGTCGATCGCGCGTCCGTACGCGTGCTGCGACCACCTCGTCGTGCCCGCGACGAACCTGCAGTTGAAGGCCGACGTGTTGTTCGCGTCCATGGAGCGGTCGTCGCTGCCGTTGTAGAAGTCGATCAGACGCATGCGCCTGATCCGGAAGTGGGCGTCAAAGAGCCTCGAGAACACTCGCTTCACGCGGCGAGCCTGGTCTTCGTGGACGATCAGGCGTCCACGCCGCACCGTCCCGTCGAAGCCCCAGCGGTCCAGCCTCAACAGCCTCAGATCGCGGATTCGCACCGGGCAGCCTCGGTGCCATGACGAGCCCGCCATCCGTTCCCTGAGCTGCGCGTCGATGACCGAGATCGAGCCGTGGAAGACCGGGTCGCCGGTGCGCGCGTGCCCTGGGACCGCCAGCGCGACAAGTAGAGCGGTCACGGCCAGGAGCCTCGAGCGCATGGACGGATAATGGCAGGCCCTGCGCCGGTCAACCGACCCCAGGCTATTCTCGGCCGACGTGAGCGTGATCGAGGTCTCGGGGCTGGTCAAGTCCTACGGGCGCCACGAGGTGCTGCACGGAATCTCCTTTGCGGTGGAGCCCGGAGAGGTGTTCGGGCTCCTGGGCCCGAACGGCGCCGGCAAGACCACGACCGTCGAGATCCTCGAGGGCTACCGCGCCCGCGACGGCGGCGACGTTCGCGTTCTCGGTCAAGATCCCGGGCGGGCGGGTACGGAGTTCCGCGCCCGCATCGGCATCGTCCTCCAGTCGTCCGCTGTCTACCCGCTCCTCTCCGTCCGGGAGACGATCGACCTCTTCGCCGGCTACTACCCCCACCCGCGGCGACCCGAAGAGGTGATCGAGCTCGTCGGCCTCTCCGAGAAGATCGACGCGCGGGTGCGCACCCTCTCCGGGGGGCAGCTGCGCCGGCTCGATCTGGCGCTAGCGCTCGTCGGCGATCCCGAGCTCATCTTTCTCGACGAGCCCACGACCGGCTTCGATCCCGCGGCGCGCCGTCAGGCTTGGGACACGATCCGCGGCCTGCGTGAGCTCGGTAAGAGCATCCTCCTGACGACGCATTACATGGAGGAGGCCCAACGGCTCTCGGACCGGATCGCCATCCTCGGCGATGGCCGCATCGTCGCAACCGGCTCACCCGAGGAGCTCCTGTCGGGCCAAGGCGTCGTCGAGATTCGCTTCCGCCGCAATGGCGAGGAGACCGTCATCGCCACAACAGAGCCGACGCGTGTCCTGAACGAGCTCACCTCGCAGGCGCTCGCGGAGGGCGTCGAGCTCGAGGGCCTCGAAGTCCACCGTCGAACGCTCGAAGACGTCTATCTCGAGCTGACCCGCGAGCGGGCCGAGGTCTAATGCGCCTCTTCGTGCACGAGCTGCGGGCGCAGCAGCTGCTCTTCTGGCGCAATCGCGAGGCGGCGTTCTTCAGCTTCCTCTTCCCGATCATCCTGCTCGTCCTGCTCGGCTCGGTGTATGGCGACGACGAGATCGAGGGCGTCAGTGGCGCGACGTTCCTCCTCGCCGGCCTGATCGGGTACGGCGTGGCCGCGACCGCCTTCGCGTCCCTCGCGATCACACTCGTCGTCCGGCGGGAGGCCGGGCTATTGAAGCGCGTGCGTGGCACACCGCTCAGTCCGGCGACCTACCTCGCGGCCGTCATCGCCTCGATCGTGATCGTGATCGCCTTGCAAGCCGCCGCCCAGGTCCTGATCGGCCGTTTCCTCCTCGACGCCGACTGGCCGGCGTCGCCCGCGTCCTTCGTCGCTGTGCTCGTGATCGGAGCGGCGTCGTTTGCCGCCCTTGGCCTCGCGGTGACGACGCTCGTTCGGACGGGCGAGGGCTCGTCCGCGGTCGTGAACGCCATCTACCTGCCAATGGCCTTCCTCTCCGGCGCGTTCTTCTCGCCGCGCGAACTGCCTCGCTTCCTCGAGGTGCTCTCGGAGGCGCTGCCGCTGACCTACCTCTTGCGTCTGATCCGGTCGACCTTCATCGAGGGCGAGACACTTACCTCGTCGCCGGGAGCGCTCGCCGCCGTCCTGGTCTGGGGCCTGTTCGGGCTCGTCGTCGCAGCTCGTATGTTCAGATGGGAGCCCCGCGAGGGTATGAGCGGGGCATGACCTATCCGACACTGGTTTTCACGGGCGAACGAGAGGGCCGTCCTGAGCTCGTCGTCAACTTCGGCGTCTTCTCGGGCCGAGAAGCTACCGAGGCGGAGATTTATCGCCTCGCGCAGAGACTGCTCGAGGAGCTCGATTCCGTCGAGATCGTCTCCGAGCGGCGCTACGAGTGTGACGCCGAAGTGGAGGCGACCGTGCACCAGATCCACGTCGTGCTGCCGGGTTCCGCCGACGGGCGCGAGGGAGAGTTGATGCCCATCGTCGCGGACTGGGCGCACGACACGATCGGCGAGCGCAGCAACCTCACGCCCTAGCGTTTACGGCGCTCCGGCACGCGGTACCCAAGGTCCCATGCCGGAGATCGGTTATGCGCTCGCCAGCGAGGACTGGCCGCCCAGCGACCTGGTCGCCCTCGCCCGGCGCGCGGAAGAGACCGGTTTCGAGTACGCGCTTGTCTCCGACCACATCCATCCCTGGATCGAGAGGCAGGGGTCGAGCCCGTTCGTCTGGAGCGTCATCGGCGGCATCGCCGAGTCCACGGAGCGCCTGCGCCTCGGCACCGGCGTCACGTGTCCGATGATCCGCGTCCATCCGGCAATCGTCGCGCACGCGGCAGCCACATGCGCCTGCCTGATGCCCGGGCGGTTCTTCCTCGGTCTCGGCACCGGCGAGAACCTGAACGAGCACGTTCTCGGCGACCGCTGGCCGGCTGCTGACGAGCGCATCGAAATGCTCGAGGAGTCGATCGAGGTCATGCGGCTCCTCTGGCAGGGCGGCGAGCAGACGCATCGCGGCAAGCACTACACCGTCGACCACTGCCGGATCTACGACCTCCCCGACGAGCCCATAGAGCTCGCGATCGCCGCGGGCCAACCCGTGGCTGCCGGGCTGGCGGGAAGGCTCGGCGACGCTCTCGTCACCACCGCGCCCGACTCAGACGTGGTCGAGAAGTTCGAGCAAGCGGGCGGGAACGGAAAGCCAAAGTACGGGATGCTCCACGTCTGCTACGGCGAGGACGAGCAGAAGGCGAGGAAGACCGCGCACGAGCTCTGGCCCAACCTCGCTCTCAAAGGCGAGCTGAGCCGTGAGCTCGCTCGGCCGAAGGACTTCGAGGACGCTGCGGCGATGGTCAGCCCCGACGACGTAGCGGAGACCGTGCCGTGCGGGCCTGACGCCGACCGCCACCGAGAGGCGATCAAGGAATATGAGGACGCCGGCTTCGACCACGTCTTCGTGCACCAGATCGGCCCCGACCAGGAGGCGTTCTTCCGCTTCTACGAAAGCGAGATCCTCGCCAGGGTCTAGGCCCCGGGGGCCGCGTCGTCGCGGACGACGATGCGCTCGCCCTCGATCCTGACGACCGCGCTCCAGGCCACGGTGTTGACATCCCGCACCCGCGCGGGGGTAGCGCTTGCCTGCGCGCCCACGCCGAAATGCTCGAGTAAGCCCTGGCGACCGACGACCAAGGCCGTGACTCGAAGCGAGGACGCGGTCAGCTCGCCGCGCAAATCGTGGCAGCGGCCCAGCTTTCGTCCACCCTCCGTCACGACCTGCCGGTTCTTGAGGGACGAGAACGTCCTCATCGATCGGCTCCCGGCAGCCGCGCGATCCAGGGCCGGACCCGATCGTCCCCGCGGCCGAGCCCGTACTCGGCGGCGGTCCTCTTCAGGCGGACGTGCGATTGGACCTCGGCTACCTCTTCCCAGGGGATGCGAACACGACCGCCGCGGCCGATCCGGGCGGCGAGCGCTCCCAGCCAGCGGGAGCGGGAGCGCCAGACGTCTGGCCCGCTGAGGATGGCGACCACGCGGGGGGTCTCGCCGGGACCGCCCTCGATCTCCAGGTCGTCGACGTTGCCACAGCGACGCCCCTCGCGGTCGAGCAGTTGATGGTCGAGCACCGCGAGGCCGACATCCATTTCCTCGCTCATCCCTGGCCCACGTTCGTGATGATCATCAACGGGATCGCCGTCAGCGAGACGGCCAGAATGACGACGAGATAAGCGACGCCGAGGACGTTCGACACCCGGCCGTTCACGTACTTCCCCATGTAGGCCCGGTCGTTTGCGACGAGCAAGATCGGAAGGTATGTCAGGGGCAGCGCCACGACCGAGAAGATGACCGCATACTCGGTGAGCTGGACGGGGTCGACGCCGGTCATGACGATCGCGAGCGCGAGCCCGAGGAGCACCATCCAGGTCAGCGTGAACCGAGGCGCGCCGGATGCGTGACGATAGCGCCCCCACTCCCAGCCGAAGAACTGCGCGAGGTTGTAGGCGCCCGCGAAGAGCGTGTCGATGGAGGCTCCTCCGACTGCGAACAGAATGCCGATCAGCGCCAGGAGGAGGCCCACTTCCCCGATCGGGACTTCCGCGCCGAGCGCAATCGAACCGAGGAAGTCGGGCTGAATGCCCTGCTCGAGGAAGAGCGCTCCGCCCACGATCATGAGGGCGAAGGAAAAGAAGCCGCCCAGGCTGTAGCCGATGATCGCGTTCGCTCGGTTGAGGCCGAGATCCTTGGGCTTCCAGCCCTCCTCCACGCCTCCCGAAGAGTAGAAGTAGACCTCGTAGGGGGTCATAGCAGCCCCGAGCAGGCCGACGGCGAAGAAGAGGTAGAGCGCGGTGTCCTCGGTATCCATGTGCGGCACGTACCCGTGAGCCACCGCGCCCCAGTCTGGATGCAGCTTGACCGCGGCGACCGCGAAGACCAAGAGGCAGAGGCCGCCGTACCCGAAGATCCGCTCGATCCACTCGAAGGAGACGACCCAGACGACGATTCCGAGCCCGACGATCGCCGCCAGGATCAGCCAGCGGTAGGGCAGTCCTGAGAGGAGACGCAGACAGATCGCAACACCGCCGACCTCGGCCGCGAGGGTCATCAGATTCACGACCTGAGCTGCCACGAGCGTGACGAGGCCGGCACGGAAGCCGACGCGCTCGCGCACCGCGTCAAAGACCGCCTTGTTCGAGACCGCCGCCACCCGCCCGCACATCTCCGAGTAGACGATGATCCCCACGACTCCGACGACGACGACCCAGAGAAGCTGGTAGCCGAAGATCGCTCCCGCGGCGACGTTGAAGACGAGGTCGCCGATGTCCACGAACCCGCCGATGGCCGCGAGGATGCCCAGCGCGATCTTGAAGATCTTCACGAGCAGCCGCCCCGCTTCTCGAGCCGGTCGCGCAGGCTCTCGGCGACCGGGCGGTTCGGGTACTTCTTGACCTGGTCGAGGAGTCCGGCGATCGCACCGGCCTTCCTCGCTTCCGCCCGCACCTCGCGCTCGATCGCCGGTAGGGTCGGACGCTCGGAGAGCGCGTCGGCGAAGTTCGAAGCTCTTTGCGCCAGCTCGCCGGCATGCACTTCGACGAAGTTGTGGGTCGTCGAGCCCTTACCGACGTCGTTCGCGAGCAGCGCGCCTTCGCAGGCAAGCGAATCGACGGCCTCGGAGTCCTGCTTGAGCGCGTGCTGGTCGACCGTGCCGCCGTTGCAAGCTGCGAGCGCTGCGACCAAAGCAGCGAGCAGCGCGGCTCGCCTCACTCGAGCGTCAGCTCTCGCCTTCCCAGTAGTCAAGGTCCGGCTCGCGCCGCAGCATCGCCTGGTACCCGTCCGACTCGGTCCAGAGACCGACCTTCGCGCTGTCCGGGTAGTGGACGATCGCCACCGGTGACTTGGACGAAAGGATCAGCACCCTGCACGGCTCCTCCGAGCGGTTCAAGACCTGGTGTGCACCGGCCGGGCCTTCCGGAAACACGGCGACGTCTCCCGGCTCCAGCTCCCGTTCACCGTCCGGGCCGCGAAGCGTGGGCCGACCGGAGACGGCGATCAGCCACTCCTCGCAGCCGAGCTCGTAGTGGTACGGCCAGGTCTTCTCCCCCGGAGGTAGCTCGTAGAGGCTGCCGCCGAGCAGCTCGGCCCCGAGGCTCTTGCCGATCGCTGTCGCCCTGTGGCGGAACCCCTCCTGGTCGTTCTCGTCGTCCCAGTCCTGCTCGCCGAAAAGGTTGAAGATCTCCATGGCGCAATCCTACGACCGCGCCGCTGCCCGGTACTCTGACTACCCAGGCCCCCGTAGCTCAGTGGATAGAGCAGCGGTTTCCTAAACCGCGTGCGCAGGTTCGACTCCTGCCGGGGGTACTATCCATGCGCGTTCCGGCCACCCTGGCTCAGAACCATTTCTAAACCGCCTTCAGCTTCGCCTTCTCCAACAGCTTTGTCGTCTGCGCGAACGCCGCCGGGATTTAGCTCCGTGTCGGCGCGCTCAATCCGCTTCGGATCTCCAAGATCCCTTACGAACGCGGCCCACGAAGTCGGGCTGCCCGGTTGAGTCACTCAGGCGGAGCCAAGCCTCGGCGCCGAAGGTGTTCGGTCGTGTAATCGGGATGCTGGTGTGCTTCGTGAGCCAGTAGGGCGAGGTCGATGGCCGTGCGGGTGTAGAAGTTTATGAGTCTCCGCAACAGCGCCATCCATGCTGGGGGACTCAGCACGGCGACCCTCCGGCTGGGATTGAGGTACACGGCATCAACCGAAGAGCTAGTGCGGAGATCGACGAACCAGTCATCCGCCGGATCATCGGAGTCCCAAGAGGGAACCCAAACGGAGTGATGGACACGCGCGGCCTCTATCTCTTTCCTTCCGAACTGGTGGTCGCGGATTCGTTCAAGTCGTGCGGCCTGCCTGATTGAATGGCTGCTCCCCTTCTCCCCTTCCGAGAAATCGCACGGGTGCGGCAACAGCATCGCGTAAGACCCAAAGATCGTCGTCGCATCGAGCACGTCTTCCGGGGATAGGGGTCGCTCAGCGTGTTCGGGGCTTGGGGCTGGCTCCGTTGCAAATGCGGCCTCTCGCGCAGCAGGGTGGCCCAAGAAGGCCGTGGGGACGCCACGGAAGATGTCTCCTTGGAAGATTGGCCGCTCGGGGGCCAGGTCAGAGAAGTACAGCTCGCGCTTTGGGTACCAGCCCATGGCGGTCCGCTGCACTGATTATCCGACAGCAGCCTCCTGGCGCTCCTTGATGGGTTCGAAGGTGTGCTCATACAGTCGCCGCCGCTCGTCAGCCGTCTCCGCGTAAACCACGTAGTCAGTCGGCAGAGGCCCGACGGTCATGCCGGCTTCGACCATGTCTTCGACGATGGCCACTGATGCGGGGAGTTTCGCAAGAAGGGTGTGCCGAACCTGATCAGTGAACCCAAGCCCGGTGAGTTCCTCGTAACGCTGCACGAGCTCGAGTTCTTCTGGAGACAGGGACACGCCCTTTGTCCGAGCTTGACGTCCTTCATCCTTCTTCGACACTTAGTCCTCCTCTTGCATACGGTAAGCAAGATAGTAACTCAATGTCCCAAGCGTCGCAACCCCAAACGCGGCGCTACCCTTGCGGCTTGGTCGTGTCGTGCCTCGACCCCTGCCTTAGTTCGGATCAGAGAGAGAAGGATTCTCGGTGAGGGCCGTCGTCAACCTGGACAGCCGTTGAAGCGTAGGATGACAGCCCTGTCGGCCACGGCCCGGATGGGGTCGATTGCCTGGGCCGGAACGTCGCTCTTCCAGCGCTCGACCGTGCGCGAGTGGACGCCCACGAGCTTCCCCACCTCGGACGCGCTGTAGCCGCGCTGGAGCAGAGCCTAGCTACCGGCGAGCCAATGCCCTTGACAAGGATCGTTCCCCGTCGCCTGCAGACGAACTCATCCTTCAGCAGCTCGTACGTCGTGCGCGTTATCTGGATCTCGCCGGGCGTGCTCTTCCGAACCAGCGGATGGCTTAACGCACCTCGAGGAAAACGAGTGCTCCGAGCGGAGCGAGGATGCCCAAAGCCCGACCCCCATGCGTTTCTGTTGGTCTTCATGCTCACGGGCATCCTGGGCGAGGTCCTCTTTCCCGACGCGGACCTCCCGGTCTGGTTAAGGCTGAAGGCCTGCCGAAGCGGGCCCATCCGCTCGCCCCACTGCTCCGAGTGAGAAGAGATACTTGAGGGCTATGAAGCGGGTCATCCTTGAAGGCGCCTTGCTAGTCACCCTTGTGGGTGGGGAATCGAGCCGAGATGAGAGGCCGGGACCTTGCTGTCCTCGGGATTGTCCTCGCCGTGGGCGGGGCCGCCCTTGGCGACGCGCTCCGTAACCGAGGCGACACGGGTGGCACAGCCCCGTCAGAGGTCCCGACCGTGCCCGGGACGAGTCGCAGGACAACAACGACGCCAAGGCCGCAGCCGACGGCGCCGGAGGACTTTCCACTCGGCGCTCTCCAAGGCTCGCTCATCTTTTCGACGGCGGGAGACTGCACCCTGCACTCCTTCGACCTCGCGGGCGGGTCAGAGCGCCCCCCGCCGAGGGTCACAGCAGCCGAGTGCGAGTTTCGTGCAGCTCTCCGAGGGCGCGGCCTCGCGTACCGGACGTCGGCCCAGACATTCGGCGTGATCGAGTCCAGATCGCCTCCACCCCTGGTTGGAAACTACGAAGGCCTCTTTGACTCCATTGTCTGGAGTCCTGACGGGCGGCGCCTGGCATGGTGCGACAACCGGAAAAGAGGCTTCCAGATAGACCTCGAGGCACGCGTGCTTCCGCCATCCCCGCGGCGTCTCTCTCAGTGCCCGATCGGCTACACGTCGAAGGGCAAGCTCGTCTTTGCGGCGCTCCGCCGCCTCGTTGTTGGGAAGCGCACGATCCTGCGCACGCCTACCCCGGGAGCGATAACGAAAGCATGGTGGGGCGCCGACGGGTCGGTCGCTGTCCTCGTTGAGCCCCAGGAGCGGGTCGAGCGCTGGGAGCGAGGCCGGCTGACGGCATCGCTCCAGCTGGGACCCTCGTCCGAGGCGGCGGACCTCATTCCCTCACCTGGTAACTGCGCCCTTGCCTTCGCCGATCGGAGGTCGGGCGTCACCCAGATCCTCGGCCTGGGCTGCTTCCGGGGGGCCAGCCCGGAGGCCTTCTTCGGCCATGCTGCCTCCTGGTCGCCCGACGGCGAATGGCTCGCGGTCGCCGAGCCCAAGAGGATCGCGTTTCTCAAGGTTGTCGGGGAAGGTGACGTGATCTATTGGCCCGCGCGGGTGGAGGAGCTCGCCTGGACGACGGGTTAGCCCGGCCTGGGGTACGCCGGATGACACGCCTCGCCGCCTAGTCGGCTGTCGTCTTCGGCGGCTCATCAGATTTTCTTTCCGGGATTCATGAGCCCCCGCGGGTCGAAGGCGTCCTTCACGGCAGTCATGAGCGCGGCGGTCTTGGGCGACCACCCCTGGCGGCCGCGCTTCACGACGCCGACGCCGTGTTCGCCTGAGACCGAGCCGCCGAGCGAGACGGCGAGCACGAAGAGCTCCTCCGCCGCCGCTCGGGCACGCTCGAGCTCGTCGGCGCTCCCGGGAGACACGAGGAAGGTGGCATGCAGGTTGCTGTCCCCCGCATGTCCCCAGCTGCAGGCGGAAAGGCCGTGGCGGCTACCGATGGCGAGGGTCTCGTCGATTGCTTCAGCCAGGCGGTCGAGCGGGACGACGATGTCCTCGCTCACCTTCCCGCCGAGCTGAGCGCTTACGGCGATCGAGACGCCGTCTCGCCAACGCCAGAGCGCGTCGATTGCGGCGGTCTCCTCGGGCGCATGGACGTCGAGCGCTTGGTCGCCGAGGACGTCCAGCAACACGGCCCGCACGCCTGCCGCCTCTGCTTCCGACCCGTCCGCTTCCGCCACAACGAGAAAGCCCGCAGCGGAAGGAACCGGTGCGGGAAAGGCCGGGCCCGCCGCTCGGAGCGTCGACCCGTCCAGGTATTCCAGCGCAGCCACGATGAGGCCGTTCCCGAGAACGGCTTCGATCGCCGTGCAGCCCTCCTCCGCCGAGGGGTAGAAGGCAGCAACCGGGTACGACGCTTCTGGAGCCGGGAGTAACCTCAGCCAGGCCGCCGTCACGATCCCGAGGGTGCCCTCTGATCCGATGAGAAGGCTCTTCAGGTCGTAGCCCGCGACGTCCTTTCGTATCGCTCCGCCGAGCGAGACGATCTCCCCTGGCGGCAAGACGGCTTCGAGTCCCGTGACCCATGCGCCAGTGACTCCGTACTTGAAGGCGTGCGGGCCGCCGGCGTTCGTTGCAATGTTTCCGCCGATCTGCGATTGCTCGGCCGCTCCGGGATCCGGAGGGAAGAAGAGACCGTTCTGGCGGACGACGCGGCGAAGGTCAGCCGTCCGGAGGCCTGCCTCTACCCAGATGCGCCAGAGGAGTGGATCGAACGAGCGGACGCGCGTGAGGCGCTCGAGCGAGACAACGACTCCGCCGTCGAGCGGAACCGCCCCTGCGGCGAAGCCGGTACCGCCCCCGCGGGGGACGATTGCAACACCACGTTCGTAGCACCACGCGACGACCTTGGCTACTTCCTCGACGTTCTCCGGCAGGACCACGGCGTCGGCACGGCCGCTGACCCCTCGCGTCTCGGTCTCGTCGGCCAGGTAGCCCGCCGGAGTGCCGTCGAGAACCGATCCCGGCGGGAGGAAAGAGCGCAGATCGCTTTGCACCTCAGCGGTCACGTGATCTTCACCGTGGCCACGTCCCGCTGCGACTGGAGAGCGGCCGTGAAGATTTGATGCGTCTGAGCGGCCTCGGCCGGGGTAGCGCAGTGGAACGGCTGCCGCATCCCGTCCTTGCCATGAGCCAGCTCGTCGAGGTAGGCGGCCCACATCTGCAGGATCGCGTCCGAGAACCCGAACTCGAAGATCGCTCCCGTGATCGTGGGATACGCCGACTGGGAGCCGAGATCGAGCATCTGCCAGGCCTGAGGCTTCCCGGGCTTGTACTCCATGAAGCGGAGAGTCTTCGGAAGCTTGCTCGTGTAGGCGATCGAACCCTCGGTGCCGTCGATCTCGATTGCCCAGGTGTTCGTCTCCCCCGGGGCGATCCGCTTCGTCTCGATGCGCAGAGGGAACGCGTAGGCGTCGGTCCGCACCTCGCACAGCAGCACCGCGTTGTCCCAGGTGTCGCACCGTTCGGTGCCGCCGGCGCCGTCGGGGCGGTCGGGAAAGACGTCGGAGAGGATCGCGCGGACATTCGCCGGCATCCAGCCTGCGCGGAGAGGGAGGTGAAGGGCGTGCATGCCGAGATCGCCCATGCATCCGTACTCCCCGTTGAAGCGGGCACGGCGCTTCCAGTTGATCGGCTTCTGAGGATCGAGATCGCTCGAGTGGAGAAAGAGCGAGCGGACTTCGAGCACCCGGCCGAAGCGGGCGTCCCGAATCCAACGGGCGACCTCTTGCCCACCGGGGTAGAAGGGGAGCTCCGAGGAGCAGCGGACGAGGAGGTCGGGATGTGCCTCCACCGCCGCCGAGATTGCGTCGTTCGCCGCCAGGTCGATTCCAAACGGCTTCTCCCCCAACAGATGCTTTCCGGCCTGAATGGCGGCGACGTAGATCTCCTGGTGCAGGTGGTGGGGTACCGCGCAGTACACCGCCTCGACCGTTTCGTCCTCGAGCACCTCGCGGTAATCGCGGGTGAGCCGCGGCCGCGGATTGAGCCGCTCGTACCAGGAGAGGACGTCGGGGTTGGCGTCGCAGACGACGGCAAGCTCGGGTGAGACTCCCAGGTCGTCGAGGGCGATCCAGCGGGCCGCCGCGCTCGCGAACTCCCGGCCCATGAGACCGCCACCGATCAGGCCGAAGCGGATTCGGCTAGCCACCGGCGCGCAGGCGCTTGCCGGCTTCTTCCGCCGAGACGCCGTCGTGCACAATCGCCATGAGCGCTTGCGTCATTGCTCCGGGATTGTCGTGCTGCACCACGTTGCGCCCGTAGACGATCCCGGCGGCGCCCTGCTGCATGATCGCGGCGGTACGGCGCAGGATCTCGTCGTCGGACACGCGGCCGCCGCCTCGCACGAGCACCGGGCGCGCGCCCGCCGCCTGCACCACGCGTGGATAGTCCTCCGGATCGTCCGTTGGATCCGCCTTGATCACGTCCGCTCCAAGCTCGACCGCCTGGCGCACGAGCGGGACGATCTTCTCGACGTCTCCATCGACGCCGTAGCCGCGGTCGCCGGGCTTCATCGCCAGCGGCTCGACCATCAGCGGCATCGCGACCGGATCGCACGCGGCCCGGAGAGCCGAGACGTTCCGGACGCACTGCTCGCGGAGCTCGGGCTCGCCCGGAAGGAGAAAGAGGTTCACGACGACGCACGCCGCGTCCAGGACGACAGCGCGCTCGACCGCCGCCGCAACGACCTGGCTGAAGAGGCGGCTGGGCGGAGAACCGCCGTAGAGGTTCGCGACGTCGGTGCGCAGGACAAGCGCCGGCTTGCCCGGACCCGGAACGCCTTGCAGGAGCGAGGCCTGCCCGGGAGAGAGCTGGATCGCATCCGGACCGGCCTCGACGAGAGTGGCCACCGTTCGCTCCATGTCCTCGATCCCTGCGAGAAAGGAGCCCTCGCCGAAGAAGCCGTGGTCGACGGCGACGTCGAAGCAGCGCCCGTCCGCGGCGAACAGGCGGTTGAGCCTCGGGTTCATGCCGCCGACTCCAGGCCCGCCAGGGCGAGCGTATCCTCCAGCCCCCGCACTCCTTCCACCGCCCCGACCGCGGTGGCTGCGAGGGCCCCCGCTGCGTTGGCGAGCGCTGCCGCCCGCTCGAGCGGCCAGCCCGCCAGGTGGCCGTACAGGAGGCCCGCGGCGAACGCATCGCCCGATCCCGTTCCGTCGATCGCGTCAACCGCTGGAGCAGCCACAAAACCCTCGAACTCTTCGCTCGCCACGAAGCAACCCTCGGCGCCCAGCTTGATCGCCACGGTCCCCACGCCGCGCTTCCTGAGCCAGGCCGCGACGGACTCCGGCTCAGGCTCACGAGAGATCGCAGAGCCCTCGGCGAGACTGGGAACGAACAGGTCCAGATGCGGAAGACTGGGAAGGAGTCGTTCCCAGCGACCCGTGGCGTCCCAAACCGTGTCGAGACTCGTGGTCAGGCCACGAGCCTTGGCCTCTTCGAGAATGCCTGCAGTGGGGCTCCCGTCGAGCTCAGGCATGACCAAGGCACCGGCGACGTGGAGGGCCCTGCCCGAGAAGAGCGCGTCCTCGTCGAGCTCTTCGCGCCTGAGCCGGCCGTTTGCCCCGGGAAGATGGAGGAACGTCCGCTCACCAGCCGAGTCCACCAGGACGACTGTCGCAGAGGTCGACACGGCCGAATCCTGCAAAACCCCCCGGCGGTCGACTCCACGCTCGTCGAGGAGCTGGAGGATGAAATCGCCAAAGGGGTCGGCCCCCACCTTTCCGACCACCCTCGCGTCGAGACCGAGCCGGACCAGCGCGCTCGCAGTGTTGAGCGCACAGCCGCCGCCGTGGAGCGAGATCTCGTCGACGAGCTCGAGAGCGCCGCGCGGGGGCACTTCGTCGACGGGCCGGGCGATCGCGTCCGCGACGAGGATCCCGAGGCACACGACGTCCGTCACGGGACCAGGACGATGTGCACTTCGCGAGGGCCATGGACGCCGACGACCAAGCGTTGCTCGATGTCGGCGCTTCGGCTGGGACCAGTGATGATTGCCAGAGCGCTCGGAAGGTCCGATCCGACGGCCGTGAAGAGCTCTGCCAGGCCCGGAAGGATGCGCTCCTCCGAGAGCAGGGAGACGTGGACCTCCGGAAGCAGGTGCCGCGCCCGCGGCTCGTCCGGCGCAGCGGCGAGCACGACGCTACCGGTGTCAGCGAGTCCGTAGCTTGCCGTCGAGCGCTCCGACCCTTCGATCTCCGGAGCTTCGCCGCGATGCACGACGAACCCGGCGGCCTCAGCGTTCGCGACGAAGCGCTCGGCCAGCGAATGGGTCATCGCAGATCCCGGAAGCGCCGGCGGGCGAGGACGGGCAGCTCCCGACCTCGTGTCCATGTGCGACCCGGCCCGAAGCGTCCGCCGAGGCGCGCGGCGAGGCGGGCGAGAAAGGTTGAGGCCCGGTACAGGGAGGGGCGCGACCAGGCCAGCGACCAAAGCGTGAAGCCGAGGCGCTCGCGGGCGGACGCGACCCGCTCTTCTACGAGATCCTTGCGGAGCTCCAGGAGCAGCTCGTGCAGGGGGATCTTCACCGGGCAGGCGACTGTACAGGCGCCGCAGAGGGAGGAAGCATGCGGCAGGGCGGGCGCGCGGTCAAGCCCGACGAGCAGCGGCACGAGCACGGCCGCCATCGGGCCAGAGTAGACCGGTCCGTAGGCACCTCCGCCCGCCTTGCGGTAGACCGGGCAGACGTTGAGGCAGGCTCCGCACCGGATGCAGGCGAGCATCTCCTCGTAGCGCCCGCCGCGGAGGTTGGAGCGACCGTTGTCGAGGATGACCACGTGAAGCTCCTCGGGCCCGTCGACCTCCCCTACGCGCCGGGGTCCCGTGAAGATCCTCGTGTAACTCGTCAGCTTCTGGCCAGTGGCGCTGCGCGGGAGGAGCTGGAGCAGCACGGCCAGGTCATCGAGGGTCGGCACCAGGCGCTCCATGCCGAGGAGGGCGATATGGACATTCGGCAGGGATGTCACGAGACCGCCGTTGCCCTCGTTCGTCACGAGACAGAGGGAGCCGGTCTTCGAGACGGCGAAGTTCGCGCCCGTGAGCCCGACGTCGGCACTCAGGAAGACCTTCCGGAGCTGCCGTCGGGCGGCGGCCGCGAGCTCTTCCAGCTCGGGGGAGACAGGCGCGCCTTCGACCGCGGAGAAAAGCTCGGCGACATCCGCGGCCGTCTTTTCGATCGCGGGCAGGATGATGTGGATCGGATGCTCCTGCGCGAGCTGGAGGATGTACTCCCCCAAGTCGCATTCCACCGGGCGAATCCCTGCTGACTCGAGCGCTTCGTTGACGCGAATCTCTTCGCTCGCCATCGACTTCGACTTGGCCACGAGCCGCGCACCGACCCGGCGGCAGACGTCGACGATGTACTCATTTGCCTCCTCGGCCGTCCGCGCGAAATGAACCTTGCCGCCGCGAGCCTCGAGGGCGGCGGTGAAGTCGGCGAGATGACGGTCGAGATCGGAGATGGTGCGCATCCGGATCTCACGGGCCCGGTCGCGCAGCATCTCGACGTCAGGAAGGTCGGCCCAGGCAGTGGTGCGACCCTCGAGCATGCGCTGCGTCGCCGCGTCGGCGGCCTCTAGGGTGTGCGGGCTGGCGAGTGATGCCTGGGCGACACGGCGAAAGCGTTCCTCGACTTGCGACAGCTCGCTCAAGGCATTGCCCCCCGGGCGAGCGCGGTCGCCAGGTGGATCACGCGCGGTGCTTCCGTCCGAGCAGCCCGTGCGCGCAGATGCATGAGGCAGCCCGGATCTGCGGTCACGAGGGCATCTGCGCCGCGAGCGCCTGCCAGCTTCTCGTCGGCCATCGCCACGGAGATCTCCGGCTGGCGGACCGAAAACGTCCCGCCGAAGCCGCAGCACAGATCTGGCCTTGGCAGTGGGACGAGCTGCGCGCCGGAGCGTTCCAGCAAGCGGCGGGGCTCGTCGGCGATCCCAAGCTCGCGCAGCATGTGGCACGAGTCGTGGTAAGCAAGCGAGCAGCCGGCGTTTCGAGCGGGGAGCGTCGACTCCGCCTGGGCGAGGAAGGCGGAGAGCTCCCAGACCTCGTACGGCTCGCAGCCCAAGAGCTCGGGCAGGTAGTGCGCGGCCATGGTCGCGCAGGACCCGGACGCACAAACGACGGGACGGTCTCGGGAGAAGGCTCGGACGAACGTGCGCGCGACGCGGCGCGCGGCAGCGCGATGACCCGCGTTGAACGCGGGCTGTCCGCAGCAGACCTGCTCAAGGGGAAAGTCGACCTCGTAGCCTGCCTGTTCGAGCAGCGACTCGGCGTCGGAAACGACCTCCGGGAAGAAAAGATCCCCCAGGCAAGTGGCGAAGAGCTGAACGCGACTCTCAGCGATATGGGACCTCTTCCCGCCGGCCTGACTCGCTCGAGCGGACGATTGCGTCGCAGATCTCCGCGGCCCTGTAGCCGTCCTCGAAGGTCGCGCCGTGAGGGGCCACGTCTTCATCCTTGGCGATCGCGCTCAGGAGGTGATGGATCTCGTGCACGAACGAATGCTCCCACCCAATGATGTGGCCGTGAGGCCACCAGTGCTCCCAGAACGGGTGGTCGGCCTCCGAGACCAGGACGTCGCGAAAGCCCTGAGCACGCTCACCGGGCTTCGACCCCTTGAGATTGACCTGCAGCTCGTTCAGACGCTCAAGGTCGAATGCAAGCGAGCCCTTGGACCCGTTGATCTCCCAGGTGAAGGCGTTCTTGCGCCCGGGACAGAAGCGTGATGCCTCCACGGTCCCGATCGCGCCGCCTTCGAACTCGACGACCGCTTCGAACGCGTCGTCTACGTCACGCCCCTCCTTGAACGTCCTCGTGCCTCCGCTGACCGACTTCACCTCACCGACGAGGTAGCGAGCAAGGTCGAGGACGTGCGCGCCGAGATCCCCAAGCGCGCCCGAGCCGGCGGTGGCCCGCTCGAAACGCCACACCTGGTCGTCGATGTCGCCCCACTCCTGCAAGTAGCTGCCGCGGAAGTGGTAGATGTCGCCGAGGTCCCCCGCCTCGAGCATCTCGCGGGCGAGCCGGACAGCCGGTACGAAGCGGTAGTTGAACCCACACATGTGCTTGACGCCTGCGGCCGCCACCCGCTGCCAGACGTCGTAGCTCTCGTCAGCCGTGCGGGCCAGCGGCTTCTCGCAGATGACGTGCTTGCCCGCTTCTGCGGCAGCGATCGTCGGCTCCGCGTGGAGGTTGTTCGGTCCTGAGTTGTCGAAGAGCTCGACTTCGTCGTTGGAGACGAGATTCCGCCAGTCGGTCGCATATTCCTCAAATCCGTAGCGGCGAGCCGCCTCCGCGACCGCCTCCTCGGTTCGCCCCGCTACGGCCACCAGGCGCGGCACCAGCGGGGGCGGCCAGGTCATGTACGAAATCGTCCGGTAGGCGTTGGCATGCGCCTTGCCCATGAAGGCGTAGCCGAGCATCCCGACGCCGATCGTGCGCGCGTTCGCGGCCCCGGAAGTCTTGCCCATGGTGACGAACCCCACCTCTTTGTCGCTCATCCTGAACCTTCGCATGTGCTTCGAAGGAGGGGGCTAACGGGGGAACCATGGGTTCCCCCGTTCAGGAATCCCACCTCTTGCTCAGCCATGGATCACTTCCTTTCGTAGGCGGCGTCGAAGGCCACGACGGACGGGGCGAAGTCGGTGCGGCGAACGAAGGCAAGAGCGTCCTGTGCGCCCCATTCCCGATCCATGCCGGCGTCCTCCCATTCGACCGAGAGCGGTCCCTCATAGCCGATGCGGTTCAGAGCTCGGAAGAGCTCTTCGAAATCCACGTCTCCGTGGCCCGGCGAGACGAAGTCCCAGCCGCGGGCCGCTTCGCCGAAGTTGAGGTGACTGCCGAGAATCGACCGGCGGCCGTCAAGACGCTTGCGGGAGTCCTTCACGTGCACGTGGTAGATGCGGTCGGCGAACTCGTCCACGAACGCGACCGAGTCGAGGGACTGGTGCGCGAAGTGACTCGGGTCGAAATTGATCCCGAAGCCCTCGCGGCGGTCGATCGCGTCGAGCGCTTTTCGAGTCGTGACGAAGTCGTAGGCGATCTCCGTCGGATGCACCTCGAGCGCGTAGCGGACTCCCTCTGAGTCGAAGACGTCGATGATCGGGTTCCAGCGGTCGGCGAAGTCTCGGTAACCGGCCTCGATCGCATCCCAGTCGTTCGGCGGGAACGAGTAGAGCATGTGCCAAACGCTCGAGCCGGTGAACCCGTTCACCACCTGCACACCGAGCTTCGCCGCCGCGCGGGCGGCATCGGCCACCTTCTCGGCGGCGCGCCGGCGGACGCCTTCCGGATCGCCGTCCCCCCAGACGTCAGGCGGCAAGACCGCGCGGTGCCGCTCGTCGACGGGGTCGCACACAGCCTGGGTGACGAGGTGGGTCGAGATGGCGAAGCATTCGAGGCCATGGCGGCGAAGGATCTCCCACCGCGTGTCGGTGTAGGAGGGGTCCGAAAGCGCCTGGTCGACGTCGAAGTGATCGCCCCAGCAGGCGAGCTCCAGTCCGTCGAATCCCCAGCCGGCAGCTTTCTCGGCCAGATCCTCGAGCGGCAGGTCGGCCCACTGGCCGGTGAAGAGCGTGACGGGTCGTGCCATCGGTCCTCCTTGTGGTTAGGCGACGGAAGAAGCTCTTTGGTGGCCCCCGGCGAATACGAGGTTGACGCCTGCGGCCTCGTAGGCCTCGACGAGCTCGCGCGAAAGTCCGTCGTCGACGACGAGCGCGTCGAGTTCCTCGGGCCGGGCGATCGAGAGCAATGCGGCGAGGCCGAACTTCGACGAGTCAATCAGGCCGATTCCCTTTCCCGAGGACGCCAGTGCAGCGCGGAGCGTGTCGGAGAGCGCCCGCCGAGTCGTCGTCAGGCCGTGCTCCAGGGTCACCCCTCCTGCCGAGATGAACGCCACCTCCATGTTCAGGCCGGCCAGAAACTCCGCCGCCCAGCGGCCCCCGATCATCTTCAGCGTTTGATCGACCTCGCCCGGGGTCACGACGACGTGGATCGAGGGCGCATGCAGCTCCAGGGCGATTGCGGGCGAGTTCGTGACGAGCGTGAGCGCACGCGGCGGGTGCCGGTTCAGGTGCCGCGCGAGGGCCAGACAGGTCGTCGAGGAGTCGACGAAGATCGTCCCGCCGTCTTCGACGAAGTGGACGGCGACCGCGGCGATCGCCTCCTTCTGGGCCTGCGCCTGCCGTAGCCGCTTCGTCCAGTCGGTGGGGACTTGGAGTTGGGTCGGACTCGCATCGGTGGGCCGCGCGCCCCCGTGGATGCGCTCGATCAGGCCGTCGCGGGCAAGGCGTTCGAGATCCCTGTGCACCGTGATCGGAGAGACGCCGTAGTCGCGGGCGAGCTCTCCGATGGACGCGCCTCCGTCCCGCTGGATTCGCTCGAGGATCTTGGCTCTGCGGAGGTCGGCGGGCATCGCGGTCAGGGCGTAGAAAGGGCGGTGACGAGGGTCAGGTAGCGCTCGGCGACGAGATCCGCGAACGCCGGGTCGTTCACGTGCGTGTCCACGAGCTCGAAGGGGATCTCGGCGCGAAGCCCGGACGAGAGTGCGTCGAGGAACGCGGCGTCAGCGTCGGGATCCCAGAGATCTCCCCCCTCGATGTCCGCAAGCGAGAACCCCTGCGAGGGCGCAACGACCCGAACTGGGCCACGCGACTCGTTCAGGCGCTCGGCCACGACGCGCCCGAGTTCGGCCATCTCGTCCCGGTCGAGGCGGACCAGCGTTGCGACCGGGTTGTGGTAGTAGCTCTTCCTGCCTCGATACTGCTCGGGGAGGGTCTCACGCGCCCCTTGGTTGAAGAAGTCGACGCAGCCGGGGACGACCACCTGGGGCAGACCGTGCTTGCCTGCGACCGTCAGGCGCTCCGGGCTCGTGGCGTGCAGGCCCCCCAGCAGTCCGTTTGCGACCTCGGAGAGCGTGTAGTCGATGACGCCCGCCAGGGCACCCGCAGTGACGAGTTTCTCCATCGCGGGACCTCCGACGCCGTTGGCGTGGAAGATGACGGGCTCGTGCCCTGCCAGCTCTAAAGCCCCTCTGATCCGCATCACCGCCGGCGTCGTGTGTCCCAGCATCGTGAGGCCGACGCTGCGCCCGCCCAGTTCGCTTACCGGCTGGCCCGCGTCGCGCGCCATCCCGGCGACAGCCGCGGCGGCATTGTCGAACACCGAGCGCGCGATCGGATTGAGCCCGAGGATGTCGATGACGGAGTGCATGACGAGGACGTCGCTCTCGCCGACGAAGGGGCCGAACGCCCGGCGGCCCGACGCACTGGGAGAGACGATCACCTTGGGCACGCCGACGGGCAGGGCGTGCATGGCCGCCGCGCCGAGCAAAGCGCCCTCGGCGCCGCCGAGACACAACACGCCGTTGATCCGGCCCTCCAGCCAGAGCCGAAGGCAGACGGCCCGCACGCCTTCGACCATCAGCTCGACCGCCGCACCGCGGCTTCCCGCCTGTTGCACTTGCTCGAGGTCGAAGCCGGCCTCCCGGGCGACGTCCTCCCGCGCGACGTCAGCCTTGATGCCCGGCTCGCCGAGGATGCCGGAATCGATCACGACCGGCTTCGTGCCCAACGCGATCAGCCGGTCGCGCACGTAGGCGATCTCGTCCCCTTTCGTGTCCAGCGTCCCGATCAGTGCGATCCCCGGCTGCTGGGTCATGACTCGGCCATCACGCCCGGTCCCGCCATTCCCGCGTATGCACCTCGACCGGCACTTTCAGAAACTCCTCCAGCGCAGCAGCGAGATGCTCGGCGTAGAGCTCGTACGTCGTCTCCCCCTTCTCGGCTGTCGCGCGGAACGGGTTCCCGATGACGCCGCTCGGCGTGAAATCGGCATGGTCCGTAGGGAAGAGGAAGTACTGGTAGCCCTGGAACTCGACCTCCGGCGCACCGTCGAGCTTGATGAACGAATCGGGGAACCAGTCGGGCTTCTTGACCTGCTGGTTGACCGCCCGGTCCATGCGAACGAGCTCCTCGTCGTGAGCCAGAACCTGAGCGGTTTCGAGCTCGCTCGAATGCCAGCCCGGCGTCTCCTCCGGCGGATTTTCCATCACGTCCGAGACGAGGCCCAGGTAGCGCTCGGCGTAGAGCTTCGAGAATGCGACGAACGCGCCGGTCTCATAGCGGATGCGCCGCAAGAGTGGGTCGATGATCTTGACGTTCGACCCGTGGTTGTTGACGAACACCAGTCGGTTGAAGCCGTGGTGGATGAGGGAACGAGCGACGTCGTGGTAGACCTCGAGCAGGATCTGAGATCTGACGGTGATCGTCCCGGTGCCGGCACCCGGCTCGTACATGTGCTGGGGGGAGTAGCCGAACCACACACAGGGCGTGTAGAGGACCTGGGCGCGTTCGGCCGCCCGCCTCGTGATCTCGTCTGCCTGGATCGTGTCCGTCGCGAGCGGGAGGTGCGGACCGTGCTGCTCCATGCTCGCAATCGGGACCATGACGATGTCCTTCTCCTCCAGGTAGCCCTGGATGTCTGGCGGCGCGAGATCCGCGATGTTGTACGAACGTAGGTCCACGGCCCTCCCTCCCTAGGCCCGCGCGGCCTGCTGAGCCCCGATGTGCTGGCGCAAGGTGTCGATGGACTCCTGGACGTATTCGTCGTAAAGCTGCTCGGGAACCGCGCCGGTTCCGTGATCTCGCAGGAACTGTTCGAGCCCGACACTTGCGTCCGCCTCCGACGCGTCCCCGATCTCCCGTCGCTGGGAGATGCGGCTGCGGTCGACAGTGGCGACGAACTCGACCGTGAGGTAGCCGTCGTAGCCGACGTCCTCGAGGGTCCGCACGAGCAGCTCCCAGTCGATCGCTCCCTGACCGGGCGGCATGCGGTTGTTGTCGGCGATGTGGAAATCGACGAGCTTGTCGCCGGCGTTGCGGATCGCCGTGGGCCAATCAGCTTCCTCGATGTTCATGTGGAAAATGTCCAGGCAGACCCCGCAGTCGCCTCCGACGTCCTCGGCGAGCGCGAGCGCCTGATCGCAACGGTTGAGGAAGTACGTCTCGAAGCGGTTGAGCGGCTCGAGCCCTAGCCGCACGCCTTGCTTCTCAGCGTGAGCCTGGCACTCCTTGAGGCTCTCGACAGCCCATTGCCACTCGTCCTCGGGGGAGCCCATCGGCGTGACCTTGCCCACCGTCGACGGGACGACCGTGAGGATCTTCCCTCCGAGCTCCTTGATCATGTCGATCGTGTCCTTGACGTACTGGACACTGCCGACGCGCACGTACTTGTCCTCGTGGAGGAGGTCGCGCCCTCCCACCATCAGGGTGACCGCTCCCCAGCATTCGAGCCCGTTCTCCTCGAGCAGGGAGCGCACCTGCTTCGTGTCGTACAGTGCCGGCTCGCCCGAGATCTCGATTCCGTCGTAGCCACTCCGGCCGAGCCGCTTGACCGTGACGTCGATCGGCTCGGGCCGCATCCAGTTGTGCATCGCCATCTTGAGTGCCATGTGTCTCCTTTGCTCGTCAGAGATCCAGCTTGCCGGGGTTCATGATCCGGTTCGGGTCGAGCACCTCCTTGATCCGTCGCAGGGTGTCCAGTGCCGGCCCATGCTGGGCCCGCATGTAGGGCGCCAGCTTGAGGCCGACCCCGTGGTGGTCGTTGATGACGCCGCCGGCGTCGAGAATGGCCTTGACGCCGTCCTCCCAGATGCGGTCGTGGAGCTCGATCCCATTCGCTCCCGCGTCAGGGATGACGAAGCGGCCGTAGATCATCGTCCCCCAGGGGTACCAGTGGCTCAGGTGGATCCTGAGCGTGAGCCCGTCCTGCTCGTAGGGCTGGATCGCGTTCCGAACCGCCTGGTAGACGCCATAGATGCGCGCGTATGTCGCAACGGCTTCGATCGTCCCCCACATGGCGGGCAGCTCCGGGTGATGCGGCGGACGGTAGAACTCGTAGCGTCTCCTCCACCACGTCTCGCCGAGGCTGCCGTCGAGGATCCGGGCGCCTCGCTCCGAGGCCAGCGCAAGCACTCCTTCGGCCTCTGCATCGGCAACCGCCGGCTCGCCCTCGAAGCAGAGGATCGTGCAGACGCCGTCGAGCTCTTTCCCAACTACCGGGCTGAGCGTCAGGCGAGTCGCCGTCTCGTCGTAGAGGCGGACCACCGACGGGCGGTACCCTCGCGCGATAGCGTCGCGAACGGCGGCGATCCCTGCCGGTACGGACGGAAACGAAACCGCCTCGAAGCGGCGCGCGCCGGGCAAGGGTCGCAGCCCGAGCGTCGCCCGGGTGATGACGCCGAGCGTCCCCTCCGAGCCGACGAAGAGCTGCGTGAGCTCTGGTCCTACGGCGTGCCGCGGCACGGTAAGCGTGTCGATGATTTCACCAGCGGGCGTCACGACACGGAGCGCGAGGAGGAGATCCTCGATCTTTCCGTAGCGGGTGGAAAGGACCCCGGAACCACGCGCGGCGACGTAGCCGCCCACCGTCGCAAGCTCGGCGGACGCGGGATAGTGGGGCAGCATCAGGCCGCGCTCGTTGAGCTCGGCTTCGAGCCGCTGGCCGTTGACCCCTGCCTCGGCCGTCACGGTGAGCGACTCCTCGTCCACCTCCACGATGCGATCGAGACCGTTCAGGTCGAGAGCGATTCCGCCGTGGGTAAGGATCGCTCCACCCTGGCTCCCCGACCCGCCTCCCCAGGGCACCACGGGAACCCCGAACCGGTTCGCGAGCCGGAGCACGGTGGCCACGTCGTCGTCGGACTTCGCGAAGACAACGAGATCGGGACGACCGAGCGGAGAGCCGTTTGCGCGTGAGGCGATCGCCTTCCAGTACGTATCCGCCTCGTAGGCGTCCAGGCGTTCTCCGTCCGTGACGACCGCGTCAGCCCCGAGCCGCTGCCGAAGCTCCCCGGCGACGAGGTCGATGTTCTCCACGGCGATGCCCATCGGCCGGCGTTAGCTCCTCGTCCAATCGGGCATGGAACCAGCCGCCACCTGCTTGAAGTCGGGGAGGCCCTCCAGGACCTTCTCGGGGCCGCCTGGGTTGTAGAAAGCGAGCAGTCGCATCGGCTCCCAGCTCATGTTCATCGTCGAGTGGAAGACGCCGGTGGGAACGTAGATCGTGTCGCCGGGCTTGACCCCGAAGGGCTCACGGTCGTCGAGCATCTGCTCCCCCTCGCCCGAGAGGACGTACAAGATCTCCTCCGACTCGGGGTGGTTGTGCCGGTCGTGCCCCCGGCCAGGCTGGAGGACGACCTCGCCGAAGGTGATGCCGGCTCCCTCGGTCAGCTCGGGAGTCACGAACCACTTGATCGCGCCCCAGTCGAACGTCTGCGTGGGAATCGCGTTCGGATCAACCGCCTGCACGAACTCCTCCTTCGATCGGGATGGCCTTGAAGCGCCGTACGGTCTCGGTGAGGGCGACTTCCGTCGGCAGGCGCTCCATGCTCGAGGCGCCGAAGAAGCCGACCACCCCGTGCGTGCGTCCGAGCACGTAGGCGGCGTCCTCGGGCTCGGCAATCGGGCCGCCGTGGCAGAGCACGAGGATGTTCGGGTCGACCTCCGCGGCCGCGTCGTGCATCGCCTGCACACGGTCGACGGCCTCGTCGAGAGTGATGGCTGTCTCGGCGCCGATCGTCCCGGAGGTCGTCAGGCCCATGTGGGGCACGAGCACGTCCGCCCCCGCTTCGGCCATCAGGCGAGCACCATCTGGATCGAACACGTACGGGGCGGTGAGAAGCTCGAGCTCTCGGGCCATCCTGATCATCTCGACCTCGAGGGCGTAGCCCATCCCCGTCTCCTCGAGGTTCTGGCGAAAGACGCCGTCGATCAGGCCGACGGTTGGAAAGTTTTGGACTCCGGCGAAGCCGAGCTCCTGGAGCTGGCGCAGGAAGACCGGGATCATCCTGAAAGGGTCGGTGCCGCAAACGCCCGCAAGCACGGGCGTCTGCCGCACGATCGGCAGCACCTCACCGGCCATCTCCACGACGATTGCGTTCGCATCGCCGTAGGGCAGCAGTCCGGCGAGAGAGCCGCGTCCGGCCATGCGGTACCGCCCCGAGTTGTAGACGATGATCAGGTCCGCCCCGCCCGCCTCGGCGCACTTGGCCGAGAGGCCCGTGCCTGCGCCGGCGCCAATGATCGGCTGCCCCTGCTGGACTTGGGCACGCAGCTGTCGTAGGGCTTCTTCGCGAGTCACGCCCGCGCCTCCTGGTGCTCCGGGGACCAAGCCTTGTAGAGGGCGTCGAGGCGGTCGGCCATGGCCTGCGCGAACGCCGGATCGTTGATGTCCAGGTCGAGCTCACGCACATCGACCTCGGGGTCGAGATGCTCGCGCAAGGCGCCGAACAGAGCCTCGTCGGCGATGGGGTCGTAGAAGACCTGGCCCTCCGTTGCGATCAGGGAGACGCCCTTGAGCGGCACGAAAACGGTGAGGGGCCCCCGCGCCCGGTTCAGCTTCTCGGCGATCACCCGCCCGAGCGTCGCGCACTCCTCGAGGGTGGTGCGCATGAGAGTGACGGTCGGGTTGTGCTTGTACAGGAGCCGGTCGCGAAACTTGGCCGGAACCGTCTCGAAGGGGCCGAAGTTGACCATGTCGAGCGCGCCCAGCGAGACGACCTGCGGGATCCCGAGCCCACCCGCCGCCTCGAGCCGCTCGGGGCCCGCCGAAAGGACTCCGCCGACGAGCTCGTCGGCCAGCTCCGTGGTCGTGATATCCAGGGAGGCGGTGATGAAGCCCGAGCGCATGAGCGCCTCCATCGCCTGCCCGCCGGTTCCGGTGGCGTGAAAGACGAGCACCTCGTAGCCGAGGTCCTCGAGGCGCTTTCTCGCCTCCGTCACGGACGGGGTCGTGACGCCGAACATCGTGGCGCCGACCAGAGGCTTCTCAGCCTCCGCTTGAGGCCCTTGAAACTTCGCCATCCCGGCTGCCGCTGCTGCGGCGTTCCCGAGAATGCGCTCCGAAATCGGGTTGAGTCCCGCGATGTCGACCACCGAGTACATGAGCGTGATGTCCACGGCCCCCACGTAGGGGCGGGTGTCGCCGGAGGCCATGGTCGAGACCACGAGCTTTGGTACACCGACCGGCAGTTCGCGCATGGCCTGAGTCGCGATCGCCGTGCCGCCTGAACCGCCCAGGGCAAGCACGGCGTCGAGGCGACCTTGGCTGTAGAGCTCTTTGACGATCTCGGCCGCTCCGCGCGCCATGGCCTCAACTGCGGCGCCCCGATCACCTGACCCGGCGAGCTCCTGGGCATTCGCGCCGGCCGCTTCTGCCACCTCCTGCCGCGAGATGTCGGGCTCGGTAAGCGGTGCGCCCAGAACCCCTGTGTCGACCAGGAGTACGTTCGCACCTTCCTCGCGCACCTTCCGCCTGAGGAAGTCGTACTCCTCGCCCTTTGTGTCGAGCGTGCCCAGAAGGACGACAGTGGCCATCAGTCCTCCCCGGCGTTGTCTGGGGTCTCCTCGATCCGCGTCACGCCGAGGTAGCGCTGCTGCGCGTCCGGATCCGCAAGCAAGGCGGCTCCCGTCGTTTCGGCCTGGATCGCGCCCGCAACCATGACGAGCTGCCGGTTTGCGAGTGAGGCGGCGACACCGAGGTTCTGCTCGATGAGGAGCAGACCGACTCCCTCCTGCACGAGGGTCTCGCACGTCCCGACGAGGTTTTCGATCACCGTCGGAGCAAGTCCTTCGGAGGGCTCGTCCATGACGATGAGCTTGGGGTTGCGGAGGAGCGCCCTGGCGATCGCAAGCATTTGCTGCTCTCCGCCGGAGAGCTGGGCGGCGCCGACCTTCCTTCGCTCCGCAAGCCGCGGAAACAGCTCCCAGATCGTGTCCATGTTCCAGCGCTCCCCATTCGGGCTGCCGAGCATCCTCAGATGCTCCTCCGTCGAAAGGGACGGGAAGAGGCGGCGTCCCTGTGGGACATAGCCGATTCCGGCAGCCGCGACCTTGTATGGCGGTCGCCCGAGGAGCTCTTCTCCCTCGAAGCGCACCGATCCGCGCGCCTGAGCCATGAGCCCCATCACCGTGAGGCAAAGCGTGCTCTTGCCCATGCCGTTGCGCCCGATGATCGCGACCGGCTCCCGGTCCATCTCGAACGAGACCTCGTGAAGGATCTGAGCGCGCCCGTAGAACGCACTCAGTTTCCGCACGGCGAGGAAGGGCTCACTCCTGGCCATAGTGGGCCTTCCCGAGATAGAGGTCGTGCACCAGCTGGTTGGCCCGAATTTCGTCGGGAGTCCCTTCTACGACGACCCGGCCCTCGTGCATCATCGTCACCCGCTCTGCAACGGTGAGGGCGACGTCCATGTCGTGCTCGATGAGCACGAGCGTGATCTGGCGGTCGAGTTGGAGCAGAAGCTCCGTGAGTAGGACCCGCTCGCCGCGCGAGAGTCCGGCGGCGGGCTCGTCCAGCATCATGAGCTTCGGGTCACCCGCCCTCGCCATCGCGACCTCGAGCTGGCGCTGCTCGCCGTGCGACAGCGAGCCGACGAGCGTGCCCAGCTGGCTAGCCAGGCCGACTTGCTCGGCGAGCTCGCGTGCACGAACGCGCATCGGCCCGTCCCGGTCCGGAAGGCGCACAGGGCGGAGGTGGCTGCCCTGGACGCCGAGCACGGCGAGGTAGAGGTTGTCCTCGACGTTCAGGCCGAGGAAGAGGCGGGAGGTCTGATATGTCCGGGTGAGCCCCGCGTGCGCCCGCTTTCGAGCGGACTGTCTCGTCACATCCCTGCCGAACAGCTCGATCGAGCCGGCCGTGGGCGGGAACTCACCAGAGACGAGATTGAAGAGAGTCGTCTTCCCAGCTCCGTTCGGCCCCAGGATCGCGCGGCGCTCACCTGGGAACACGTCCAGGTCGACGCCTCGGACCGCCTGCACGCCCCCGAAGCGCCGGCCGACCCCCCGCAAGCGGAGGATCGGCTCGGCACTTTCAGTTGCCGGTGCTACAGACACGGCAGCTCGGGTTTCACGGGTCTAGCCGCCTCCGCCCTGCTTGGTCCACGGCGGAGGATCGGCCGTCTTGCACTCCGGGTTCGTCCGGTCAGGCGAGGGCGTCTCCGGGCTGAAGAAGCCCGCGAAGGTCTGGTCGACCTGCGGGATCGTCTTGATCGTCTTCACATCCGGCACGCCGTCGCCGGTGTGATCCGCGACGATCTGCTGGAGGAAGTTGTCCATGATCGCCTGGCGGTTCTCGTCGAGCTTGATCGTCCCCAGCGGCGCGTCGAGCTCGAGGTTCGAGAGCGCGTCGTTGAACGCGGAGTGACCGTCGGAGAGGTCACCTTCGACCTGCTCGAGCCCCTGGGCGATCGCTTCCATCGCCGTGTAGTAGCCGTACGCGAACACGCTCGACGCCGTGCCCTTGAGGTCGGGATAGGCGGTATCGAGCGCGCTCGAGTAATCGAGGTACGACGACTCCTGCGAGTCGCCGGCGGTCATGCCGGCCGTCACGACGCCAACGACCTGGTCTCCGAGCTCCTTCAGGATCACCGGGTCGGTCATGAAGATGCCGCCCATGATCTTGTCCGAGAGATTGCCGCGCAGTTGGCCGTACTGCTTGACGAAGGCGACGGTTCCGGTGCCGCCGACTCCCATGAAGAAGCCGTCCACGTCCTCCGGGATCTGCGTGATGTAGGAGGAGTAGTCCTCTTCACCGAGAGGCGGCCAGAGCCTCTCCGTAACCTTGCCGCCGATCGAACAGAACTCGGCCACGAAGCCGGCGATCTGCGAGTAGGGGAAATCGTAGTCGTCACCGATAGTGACGACGTTCCGCCACCCGAGCTCGTTGTAGGCGTAATCGCCGAGCCCCGCCGTCCACTGGGTGCCGTCGTTGTGGAAGCGGAAGAAGTTCGGGGAGCGAACCTTCAACGTCGTGTCTTGTGCACCCGAGATCCCGTTGACGAACGTGACTCCGGGTTGTTCCTTCGAGTAGTTGGCGACCGCGATGCCCTCGCTCCCGGAGAGCGGGCCCACGAGGATGTCGACCTTCTCCTGCTCGACGAGCCGCCGAGCCTCCTCGACAGCCTTGTCCGGCGTCGAGTCGGACCCTCCGTACACGATCTCGATGGGGTGGCCGGCGATGACGGCGCCCTCTACGCCCTCAGTGGGATCGCCGCTGACGGCAGTGGCACCTCGGTTGATGAGCGGCAGCATCGCGCCGCCCCAGGTCTGACCCTCGAACGGAGCGAAGGCACCCTCGTTGTTCGAGAAGATTCCGATCTTGATCGCCTCTCCGGTGGCTTGGCCGCCCGTCGTAGCGCCACCTGTCTGGCCGGCCCCTTCGTCGTCACCGCCGCAGCCCGCGGCGATTGCGGCGAGCGCGACCACGAGGGCGGCGAACAGGATCCAGAGCCGGCTAGGCCGGCCCTCTCCGGGTTCTCGCATCTTTCCTCCTCTTTTTGGGTTCACCAGGTATCCCGGTCCTCGCCGGGAGCGTTTGCAGAGGGATGGTTGGCGCGCGTGGCTTCCTCCTTCGTTCTAGGGGACGATGGGTGTGTCGCTGGCCGGGTGACGTTCCTCGGTCAGCGGTAGGGGTTCGGACTCCTCGCCGGTTGCACCCCGCCCGAAGCGGGACTGGAGCGTGCTCGAGGCCGAGCCCCAGATCCCCATTAGCCCTCCGGGAGACACCAGAACGATCGCGAGGAAGATCACTCCGATGACAGTGTTGAAGCGGCTTCCAACCACATCGATGCCACGAAGCCAGTTGTCGAGTACCGCCACGACGCCGGCGCCCACCCAGGCTCCCTCGAGCCTGTAGAGGCCGCCGATGACCGCGATGACGAGAACATCGATGGTCTGGGAAAGCGAAATCGATCCGGGCGAGATCCTCGTGTTCCACCACACCGACAGGACTCCGGCGAGACCTGCGACGAGAGCGCCAAGGCCAAAGGCAACCGCGCGCAGGAGCGGCACGTTGTACCCGAGCGCTCGCATGCGCGCGGGATCGTCACGCACTCCCTGGAAGGCGAGTCCTAGCGGTGCCCGGGTGACATAGCGCAGAAACAGGTAGACGACTGCGGAGACAAACAGCGCGATGTAGAACAGGCGCGCCGGCTCTTGCAGCGGATTACCGACGACCGACGGGCGCTCGACGTTGTTGACGCCGCCGAACCCCGACAGCTGCGTCACCTGCGCGAAGAAGAAGTACACCAGCACCGCGAACGCGAGCGTGATCATGAGGAAGTAGATCCCGTAACTCCTGCTCGCGATCGCTCCCAGAAAGAGGCCGACCGCAACTGCTGCAACAAGGCCCAGCAGCGTCGCGACCCACGGGTCGAGAGCGACCTTGGAGCCGCCATCGGCCGCCACAAGGTTTGCCGCCGTGAACCCCGCGATCCCGTAGAGAGCCACTTGGCCCAGCGAGACCATGCCCACGTAGCCCGCCAGGAAGATGAGGCTGACGGCGGCGATCCCCAGCCAGAGCGCCTTGGTGATGACAGCGCTCAAGTAGAAGTCGCTGAAGATCAGTGGAGCGAGCGCGAGGATCCCGACGGCGAAGAGACCGGGTCCCCACCTGATCCCGCGCTCCAGTGTCATGCCGGCCGTCCGAAGAGCCCGAGCGGCCGGACAGCCAGGACCAGCACCAGCATGCCGAAGATCAGCAGCACCGAGTAGTTGGTGTAGCCCTCGGGGAGGTACACGTCGCCGAACGAGTCGACGAGGCCCAGCGCGAGAGCGCCGAGGGCGGCGCCCCCCAGGCTTCCCATGCCGCCGATGATCACGACGATCAGCGCGATGAGGAGGTACTGAGAGTCGTTTCCCTTGTCGACCGAGATCATCGTCCCACCGAGCACGCCGCCGAGACCGGCGAGGAAGGCACCGACGAAAAAGGCTCCCGCGAAGACGAGTTGGATGTTGATCCCGAGCGCAGAGACCATGTGACGGTCGTCGACGCCTGCCCGCACGATCATCCCGTACCGGGTCCGCTGGATGACGGCCCAGAGGGCAAGCCCGACCGCGACCGCCGTTGAGAGGACGAAAATCCGGAAGAAGGGATAGCTGAGGCCGTACACGTGGAGCTGCACGCTGTCCGGGAACACGCTCGGCGGCGCGAGCTCCTGCGCGATGCCTCCGAAATGGGCGAGCGCCTGGTCGGCGATGATCACGGAGATCGCGATCGTGATCAGCGCCTGACGCAGGTCCTGCCCCTGGTTCCAACGGAGAAAGACCTGTTGCATCACGAGGCCGATGGCGCCGACCGCGAGAGACGCGACGACGAGAGGGATGACCCAGTCGCCGACACCCGCCTCGGAGCTTCCGAACGCCGACGTGGCCTCTCCGCCCGTCAGGCGTTCCTGCAGGTCGAAAGCGAAGAACCCCGCGAGCATGTAGAGCGAGCCGTGGGCCATGTTGACGACGCGCATCAGCCCGAAGATGAGGGTGAAGCCGCTGGCTACAACGAAATAAAGCCCGGCCAGCGTGAGCCCGTTGAGGCCGACGACAACGAAAACGCGAAGATCCTGCGCGGCCTTGTAGGCGACCCAGACGGCCACGAAGACCAGAGCTGCGGCCACGACCGCGCGAAGAGCGAGCGTTCCGGGCGGAACAGCCAACATCCGCCGGCGGAGAGCGAGGTCGCTATCGGGGCTCGTCGCTGAAGTGTTTTGTAAGAACGCGACGGGCGACGCTAACCCGATCTTTCATTACTTGTCAAGACCTCCAGCCCGCGATTGAATTGTCCGCCCGCAACTGAGGAGGCTCACACATGCAGACCAGTCTCGGCATCTGGGCGCTGGGCCCGATGGTCACGCGCTTCGTTCCCGGCGGCTATAAGCCAGAGTTCGCGGCCGAGACGACGGCCCAGCGGGTCGGTCGAGCTGTGAGCGGTCTCGGAAACCTGATCGACGGCTATGAGTTCCACTACCCGCAAGAGCTGAACGAGGACAACCTCGACGAGGTTCGCGGCGGGCTTGCCGGCCACGACATCTATTGCCTCGCAACCGGCCTGCACCTCGACCCGCGCTTCGGACGAGGCGGTCTGGTCTCTCCGCAAAAGGAGACGCGCGAGGAGGCGGTGCGCCGCACCCTGGCGGCCATCGACTTCGCGGGAGAGCTCAGCTCTCACTTCATTATTTGGCCCGGCATCGAAGGCTACAACTACCCCTTCCAGACTCCATACAAGGAGAGCTGGGCCTGGCTGATCGACGGCATTGGCCAAGCTGCCGAACGCTGCCGGGAGCGGGGAATCCTTCTCTTCCTCGAGCACAAGAACTCCGAGCCCGCGATGAAGATCCACATGGGCAACGTCGGCATGACCCTGCATGTGATCCACAAGCTCCGAGCCCAGGGGCTCGACAACGTCAAGGTCAACATGGACTGGCAGCACCTGATCATGAACGGTGAGAACCTGGCCGAATACGCGGCTCTCTGTGCCTCGGAAGGGGTGCTCGGTCACCAGCACGCGAACTCGGGCTGGGGGACTTTCGACGACGACAACATGGTCGGCGCCACCGCTTTCATGGAGACGCTCGAGCTCGCCGTCGAGCTGCGCCGGGCGGGCTACGGTGACCAAGGGGAGCGCCTCGGATTCGACCTCTATCCGTACACGGAGGACGCGATTGAGGCGGTGAGGCGTAGCGTGCTCCAGTGGCGCTTCATCGACGGGATCGCCGCGAAGATCGACGACGGGGCCCTCCGCGAGGCGCAGATGGAGAAGGACGCCGTCCGGGCGTACGAGCTCGTCTACCAGGCGCTGGGCGGCGAGTAACTCGTTCTAGATGCTCAGGGGGCGGTCTTCCGCGGCCGAGCGGTAGAGCGCCTCGATCGCGCGGGCTTGACCCACCGCGTCTTGGCGGCCCAGGACCGGCTCCGCCTCACCTCGGATGGCGTCGCTCAGGTTCTCGAGCTGGAGGCGGTACGAGTCGGCCGGCTCTACCGAAATCTCCTCCACGCCGCTGGCCGTCCGGAGCTCGATCACCGGTCTCTGGCAATGCCAGGGATCGTCGAGGAAGAGCGAGCCCTCCTCGCCGATCGCCTCCAGCTCGTCGCGCTCAGGGAGAACCAGGCCCGAGTCGAACTGCGCCAGCACGTTGCCCGGGAAGCGCATCGTTCCGGTGAAGAGCTCGTCGACGCCGCTTTCGCCGAGGACCTGCTCGCCGTAGACCTGCTCCGGCTCGCCCCCGAGCAGCCGTGAGCCGCTGGCGCAGTAACAACCCACGTCCATCAACCCGCCGCCGTCGAGAGAAGGGTTCAGCCGGACGTTCTCGGCATCGGTGAGCGGGAAGCTGAACGCCGCACGGACGAGGCGCAAACGGCCGATCGCGCCGCCGTCCACGAGTTCCTTGAGGCGCGCAGTCTGCGGATTGTGGCGGTACATGAACGCCTCCATGAGGAGACGCCCCGACTGCTCGGCCACGTCGAAGGCACGCTCGACGTCCTCGGCTCGCCGGCTCATCGGCTTCTCGCAGAGCACGTGCTTGCCGGCCTCCAGCGCACGGATCGACCATTCGACGTGCAGCGAGTTCGGCAGCGAGATGTACATCGCCTCGACGTCAGGATCGGCCAGCAACTCTTCATAGCTCCCGTACGCACGTTCGATCCCACGCTCGCGCGCGTAGGCCTCCGCGCGTGCGGCGTCGCGGCTCGCCACGGCGATGACATCGACCCGGTCGGACTCGGCCGCACCGGCGAGCAGCTTGTCGTTGATGTTCGCCGTCGAGATGAAGCCCCAGCTGACCGTGGGCCTCATCCCCAGGCCGGTTCCGCGACGGGCCGGAAGGCGGTTTCGAGGATGCGGTGGTTCCGGGGGCGAGTGATGACGAAGCGTACGACCTCAGCCACGTCCTCGGGGGTCATCATTCCGGCACGCGCGGGCATGTCGGGCGTGCGGCCCCTGCCCATGGCGAAGTCCGTGGCGACGCCCCCTGGGCACACGTTCGAGCAGCGAACGCCCTGCTCGCGCAACTCGTGGTCGAGCGCACGGGTGAAGCCGACCTGGGCGAACTTCGAGGCGCAGTAAACGGCCTCGAAGGGAAGGCCCCGGCGACCGGCCTCGGACGCGAGCGTGACGATGTCAGCCGCGTCGCTCTTCAGGAGGTGAGGGAGGGCCGTTCGGACGGCGTAGAGAGTGCCCTTGACGTTGATGTCGATCATCTCCTCCAGCTGGTCGGCCGGAAGATCGAGGAACGGTCCGTACGCGCCCACACCGGCGTTCGCGACGAGGATGTCGATCCCTCCGAAGCGCTCTACGGCCTCGGCGACGAGGGCCTCGAGATCGTCGGGCTGCCTGACGTCGCATCGCCGTGCGACGGCGCCGTCGAGACCAAGGTCATCGCCGCTTCGCGATGCCAGAGCGAGGCGGACTCCCTCCGCGGCGAGTGAGTGCGCAACTGCCGCGCCGATTCCTCGGCTCGCCCCCGTGACGAGAGCCACCTTGCCTTCGAGCGATGTCATGGTTCCTCCAGAGGTCGTAGGGCGGGGTAGAGAGCCCGGAAGCGCTGATACTCGCGGGCGTACGTATCTGCCCACGCAGGTTCGGGCTCGATCCTGTCGCGGATGCGCACACAGGCGGCCACAGCCTCGTGGACGTCCGCGAAGACGCCCGCCGCGACGCCGCCGAGGAGAGCCGCACCGTAGGCGGCCCCCTCCTCGATTGCCGTGCGTTCGAGCGGTATTTCGAGCACCGAGGCGACGATGCGAAGCCAGAGGTCGCTCCGGGCACCCCCGCCGGAGGCCCGCCCGAGCTGCGGCTCGACGCCGAGCTCCTTCAGAAGCTCCAGCGCGTCCCGGAGCCCGAAGGCCACGCCCTCGAGCACCGCACGGACGAGCGCGCCCCGGTCGTGGCGAAGCGAGAGCCCGACGAAAGCCGCGCGGGCGTCAGGGTCGGCATGCGGCGTCCGCTCGCCGGCGAGGTACGGCAGGAAGACAAGGCTTTCGACTCCTGGGGGCCAGGGCTTCGCCTCGACGGTAAGGGTCTCGAAGGATTCGCCCGGAGCCACCACGTCGCGAAGCCAACGGAGCGAGCCGGCAGCCGCGAGCATGACGCCCATCGCATGCCAGCCATCCGGGACGGCGTGGCAGAAGGAATGGAGGCGGCCCTCTGGATTCGCGGCGAAGGCCGGGAGCGCGGCGAACACCACACCCGAGGTGCCGAGCACGACCGACAGGGGCCCCGGCCGGTCGACGCCGACGCCGAGCGCGCCGGCCGCCTGGTCGCCGGCCCCCACCGCCACGGGAAGGCCGTCAGACGTGCGCCCGGCCACCGCCGGCGACTCCAGCACAGGGGGGAGCCATTCACGCGGGATCTCGAGGGCGGCGAGGACCTCGTCGCTCCAACGCCGTCGCGCGACGTCGAAGAGCAGCGTCCCGGAAGCGTCTGTCGCGTCGATCGCGCGCTCTCCCGTCAGGCGCAGGCGCACGTAGTCCTTCGGGAGCAGGACGTGAGCGATCCGCTTGTAGACCTCCGGCTCGTGGCGGCGCAGCCAGAGCAACTTCGGGGCCGTGAACCCCGGCAACGCGCGGTTGCCGGTCAGCTCGACGAGCCGCCGGAGCCCCAGTCGCTCCTCGATCTCGACGCACTCGGCAGCTGTCCGCTGGTCGTTCCAGAGAATGGCTGGGCGCAGGACGCGCTCGCGCTCGTCGAGGACGACGAGCCCGTGCATTTGACCGGCGAGGCCGATGCCTGCGAGATCGGCCACCGCGAGCCCGGCAAGGGCCGACTCAGCTGCTCGCCACCAGTTGTCGGGATCCTGCTCGGCCCACCCCGGGTGCGGCGTCGAGAGCGGGTAAGCCTCCTCGATCCGCGCGAGCACTTCCCCCTCCGGCGACACGGCCAGCGACTTGACGCCGGTCGTGCCGACGTCCAGGCCGACGAGGCTGCTCATCCGGAGGAGAGACCGGCCTTGGCGATCGCCTCGAGTGCGAGCCGGTCGTCCTCCTCACCGGGCAGTCCGCTGACGCCGATGGCCCCGATCCGGAGCCCATCCTCGAAGGCGGCGACACCGCCCTTGAAGAACGTGAAGAACGGGTCGAAGCTCGCCCGCTCGACCGGATCGTCGGCCACTTTGGCCGCCAGCTCGCCCGTCGAGCGTGCGTCGCTGCGCGCCGCCGTGTAGGCCTTTCGCTGCGCATTGAGTCGCGTATCCGGAGCGGCGCCGTCCATGGTGGCCGCAGCGACCAGCTCGCCGTGGTCGTCCACGACGTAGACCGAGACCGGTCCTGGCGCACTCTCGAGGACCGCGTCGACAAGCGCGCGTGCCTGAAGGAGCTTCATTCGGCCTGACCGATCGACTCCGCAGCCATCAGGCTGCCTCTCCGTCGAAGAACTGCTGGGCGCGCTTCCACGCATCCTGACCGCACCGTGACCCCACTTTCCGGCCTCCGAAATCGTCGGGTGAGACGTGGATGCCCATGTAGAGGCGCGAGATCCCGGCGGCGTCGGCGGCGTCGAAGTAGGTCGCCCACTGTAGGGCGACGTCCTCGCTGGGACCTTCCTCGATTGCGAGCGAGCCCGCCGGCACTCGCCACTCGTAGAGCCCGCCCGGGAAGTAGGAGGTCCCCGTGAAACCCGTGAGCACCTCGGCAGCGGCGCGGCTGAACGTGCTGTGGCCCGAGATGTAGCCGGAGAACGCCGGCGTGACGAACGTGGGGAGCTGGTAGGGCACCCATTCGACCGCACGGATCCAGCCGACCCCGCTGTGCTCGGCACTCGGGTCGTCCGGCGAGCCGGACCAGGCGCGGATCGCGATCTCGCCCACGTGGCCGGCCAGCTTCGCATGACGCTCACCCGGCGCGCTCGACGCTCGAGTGACCACCTCGACGAGGCCCGGGACGAGCGGGAGGCCGTCCGGGTCGTAGGCCGGGCGGTTTGGATCGCTCGACTGCCCCTTGCCGCCCATGTAGCGGATCATCGAGATGGGGCGTGGCGAGTTGTAGTAGCCCTTCGCCCCCCAGGCCGCCACGGCTGCGTCGTGCACCGCGCCGTTGAGGGCAAAATAGAGCTTGACGTCCCACTCGAGCCGGTCGACCTTCGGACCGCGCCCCCCGATCCGGAGCTCGAGTCCAGGGGTGTCCGAGACCTCGTTCGCGATCGTGTTCCAGTGGCCGGGCGGCGTCTCCGATCTCGGGCCGTCGGCCCAGTACTCGGCGAGGGCACGCTCGAAGTCCCCGCGGCGAACCATATCCGGGGCATACGACCGTCCCGTTTCCGGGTTGACTTCGTGCCCGTCCCCGTCGTTCGTCCCCAGCGTGTTCCCACCGAGCGCGCCCGGGCCGATGTCGACCGTGGCGCCGTCGTCGGGGTCGAGCCGACTGCTGTAGCGGATGACGGCGATGGCCGTCTCCTTGAACTCCTCGTCCGAAGCGGGATCCCCGAGCTTGGGAACGGGGCCCGGGTCGAGCGGCAGCCCCTTCGCGGACCGCGGCAGCGCGAACCCGGCGACGTGCCCCCAGTGCGGCCCGATGAAGCTCTGCACCCTTCCCGGAATCGGGAGCCCGTTCTGCGCGACGATCCTGGCGAGCGCGAGCGGCTGCCAGCTGTTCGGGTCGCGCATCTCCGTACCCGGCTCCTCCACGACGAGCGGATCGTTCGGCGTCTTGTAGTCAGGATCGAGGTACCGCAGCGCTTCGTGGGCTCCGTCGTTACGGCCGTAGGCGATCACCGCAGCCGCGATGCGGTTCCCGAGCGCCGCAGGAGAGTCGCCCTCGGTTGTTGTGTAGTCGATCCGGTAGCAGAGCGAGGTCATCGTCGAGGTGAGCTCGTCGAAGGTCTCCTGCAAGCCAGCTGCCAGGGAGTAGCGGTGCAGGAGGATGCGGTAAGCCGCGTAGCTGATCGCCGCCTCGCGGGCGCGCTGAACGTCCTCGGACTCGAGCTTCTCGTCCACGAAATAGCCCTCGGCCGCAGGATCGTAGGCGGCCCAGGCATCCCACACGGCCGCGGAGGTGTGGAAGAGGTTCCGGGCGTGCACGGTCGGCGCCGGGGAGTCGCGCCGGATGGCGTCCAAGAGCGCCTCGTCCCAGACTCGGGCAACCGAGCGTCCCTCGAGGTCGCCGCGCTTGCAGTCCTCCAGCAAATACGACTCGCCGGAGCCGAAGCAGCCGGCCAGCATGACTGCGGCGATCGTCAGAACGAGGGCGAGCCAAGTCGCGCGGATCACGAAGGGGCCTTGACTTCGACGAGTTGGTTCGCCGCGATCCCGTTCAGGCGCGTTTCCCCGCCCCCAGGCCAGCGCACGACCAGGGCGCGCACCTCGGCGGCGCCTCCGAGCCCGAAGTGGACGCGCGGATCCTCGGACGAGAGATAGCTGCTTCCCGCATGCACTTCCCGGCGCAGCCTCCGTCCGTCAGGCAGGATCGCCGTCACCTCCGCCCCCGGGTGAAACCCGACGAGGTTCACCTCGAGCCAGTCGCCGCCTGCGTGATCGTTCCGCAGCAGAACGAGGGGCCCGCCCACGGTGCTGATGGCCATGTCGAGGTCCCCGTCGTTGTCGTAGTCGGCCGCGGCGCTCCCGCGTGCGAGCAGGGGCCCGATCTTGTCCAGACCGATCTCGCCGCCGAGCTCCTCGAAGCGCCCGGGCATTCCCTGGGCGGTCAGGTTGCCGAGGGCCCGTAGACGCTCTTTGTCCCCGGCGAGGTCCGTGACGGGAACGTCGCCGTTGACTACCACGAGGTCGAGATCCGTATCGAGGTCGAGATCGGCCCAGGAGGCTCCCCAGCCGGTCGAGCCGCCGAGGTCGACCCCCAGATCCGCACGAACGTCGTCGTAGGACGGGTTGTTTTCGTCCGGCGGCTTGCTGCGAAAGACTCCGTGCACCTGCTCGCGCGCGTTGGTCACGAAGAGGTCGGCACGGCCGTCGCCGTCGTAGTCTCCGGCCGCGATGCCCATCCCAGCATTCGGGTCGGCCACCCCGGCCGCGCCCGCACGCTCCTCGAAGCGGAACCCGAGGCCGGCCGGGTCCGTGTCGGCTCCTCCCGGCCAAGCGACGTTCTCGTACAACCGGTTGGGATTCGTGTCGTTGGCGATGTAGACGTCGAGGTCGCCGTCGCGCTCGAAGTCGGAGAGCAGGACGCCCAGCCCGTGTTCGAAGTTCGCCACCTCGAGTCCCGCTGTCCTACCGACTTCGCGGAACCGCGCGTGCCCACCCCCTTCGCGTCCCTCGTTCAGGAACAGAAGATCGCGAACGCCGATGAAGGTCTGGGGAAACCCCTGGGTGGCGTCCGGACGAGGCCCGTTCAGATCCGTGTAGCCGGCCACCACGAGGTCGGGAAGGCCGTCGCCGTTCACGTCCCCGACAGCTGCCCCGGAGTGCCAGCCGTAGACGCCGACTCCGGCAGAACGAGCGCCTTCCGTGAACGTGCCATCGCCGTTGTTCCAAAGGAGGATGCTCTGGCCTACGGTCGTGACATAGAGGTCCGTATGACCGTCGAGATCGAGGTCGGTGGCGACGCACCCGTTCCCCCGGATTGCCGGAGCGGCGCCCGCATCGGCGCTGACGTGGGTGAACTTCCCTTCGACGTTGCGGAAGAGAGCGGTGCGCGGTAGGCCGCCTTGCTCCTCCCAGCGGCTCACCTCGCGCTCGGCGTAGGAGTTGACGGCGAAGAGGTCGAGCCAGCCGTCTTCGTCATAGTCGAGCCAGCAGACGCCGCTCCCCAACATGGCTGCGGGGTCCGGCGAGACCTGCCAGCGAAAGGCGCCCTGGCGGAACTTCAACCCGACAGCTTGGGCCACGTCCGTCAGCTCAAGCGGATGCGGCTTCCCGGGTGACGAGCGAAACCCACGAGTGCCGTCTTCCGAGCCGAAGATGCAGCCCGCGGCAACGAGGGCCGCCGTCGCGAGGGCGGCCGAGAGTCGCATCAGGCCGGCTGCTCGCACGCCCCCAACCTGCCGCGCGTGCTCAGAGGACGCCGCGAGCGGCCCGGCGGCGTTTTGCGTACGCGTCCACGAGGACGGCGGCGAGGAGGACGAGCCCGGTGATCACGAACTTCGTCCCCGAGGCGAGGCCGAGCAGGTCCATTCCGTTCTGAATCGAGGCGATGACCAGGGCGCCGAGGAGGGCCGAGACGACTCGACCGACCCCGCCGAACAGGCTGGTGCCGCCGATCACCGCGGAGGCGATGACGAGCAGGAGCAGGTTGCCGCCTCCGGTGTTGGTCGCAACCGAGCGGAGCCGGGACGCCAGCATGATCCCGCCGACTCCCGCCATGAAGCCGCTGATCATGAAGACCGCGATGCGGACACGGTCGACGTTGATCCCGGCGCGGCGGGACGCTTCGGCGCTCCCTCCGACTGCGTAGACGTGTCGTCCGAAGGTTGTCCGCGAGGCGATGAATGACCAGATGACGAGGAAGACGAGGAGGATGACCGCCACCTTTGGGACGCCCCGGTCCTTGTTGACGTACCAGACCGCGGCAAAGGTGACGGCGGCGAGCCCGACGATCTGGAGCGCCATCACGACGACGGGTTTCGCGTACAGCCCGCTCGCCCGCCGCGTCCGCGCGTTCTGGAGCTCCACCAGCGCATATCCGGCGACGACCAGGCCAGCGACCACCCAGCCCGCCGTCGCGCTCAAGAAGTCGTTGGCGATTCCGACGACAGTCTCGTCCTGGATCCTGATCGTCCCCACCGACGAGGCCTGGGTCGTGAGGATGAGGACGACACCCGACCAGATGAGGAGGCCTGCGAGCGTGACGACGAAGGACGGCACGCCGGCCTTCGTGATCACGAGCGCCTGCACGAATCCGATCGCCGTCGTGCACGCGAGCGCGAAGGCGATCGCCGCCCACCACGGCCACCCGGGGTCGTCCGGCCGTAGGAGGAGGGTCATCACCACGCCGCCGACCGCGCTCACGAAGGCCACCGACAGGTCGATCTCGCCGATCAGGAGCACGAACACCACCCCGATGGCGATCGTGGCGATGCCGCACATCTGCAGCAGGAGGTTCGTGAAGTTGCGCTCGGTGAGAAACGTGTCGTCGAGGAAACCGAACACGAGCACGATGACGCCAATGCCCAAGATGATCGGCAGGGATCCCAGTTCGCCGGCGCGGATTCCCTGCCACCAGAGCCGAGCGTATCCAGACAGGTTCGCGCCGGAGACCTCGTCCGCAAGAGCCTGGCCGGCGACCGGCTCCACCCTGGCGGCGGTTGGATCGAGACCGGGGTCGGCGTCGACCGGTCGCTCGGTCGTCATGCTTCGACCCTCCCGACGTCCTCCATCCCGGGGACGTGATCCAGGGTGCCGGCGGTGATGGCGTGCACGACCTCCTGTTGCGACGTTTGGGATCGCTCGAGCTGCGCCACCCGCTGTCCCAGCCGGAGCACGGTGATCCGGTCGGCAGCCTCGAACACGTCATGGAGGTTGTGAGTGATGAGCACGACCGCGAGGTCTCGTTCGGCCAAGCGGCGCACGAGATCGAGCACCTGGCGGGTCTGAGCCACGCCGAGAGCCGCAGTCGGCTCGTCGAGAATGACCAGCCTGGAGTCCCACATGACCGACTTCGCCACCGCGACCGCCTGCCGCTGCCCTCCTGACAGCCCGGCAACCGTCTGGCGTACCGATCTGAGCGTCGTGACGGACAGGCTGTCCAGCGTCTCGCGTGAGGATCGCTCCATGCTCGACTCGTCGAGCACTAGCCCGCCGCGAGTCCGTTCCCGGCCCAGGAACATGTTGGCGACCACGTCGAGGTTGTCGGCGAGCGCGAGGTCCTGGTAGACGACCTCGATGCCAAGCTTGGCCGCGTCACGGGGGCCGTGGATGTTTACGTGTTCGCCGTCGTAGCGCACTTCGCCCTCGTCGAAGGGGTAGATGCCGACGACGCTCTTGATCAATGTCGACTTGCCGGCCCCGTTGTCGCCGACGAGGGCCATGACCTCGCCGCGACGAACCTCGAAATCGACGCGGTAGAGGGCCTGAACGGCGCCGAAAGCTTTCGAGACTCCCCTGAGTTCGAGGAGCGGAGTGTCAGCGGTGGCCATTACGTGGAGGGAGGTGAGGGCGCCGAAGCGCCCTCACCCACCGTCCGTGCTTCCTCGATTAGCTGTTCTCTTTGCAGAAGTCCGTCTCGGCGGTGTCGCCGGTACAGATCTCCGCGATTGTCCGGAACTTGTCCGCGATGACCGTATCGGCGATGTTGTCGACCGTCACGCCGATCGGGGTCAACGCCAGGTACGGGACGACGCCCTCGCCGGTCGGAGAATCCGCCGGCTTGCCGTCGGCCGCCTTGATGCCAACCGTCTGCAGGTCCAAGAGCCCGACCGTCCCTTCGGAGAGCGATCCTGCGAAGTCCGGCTCCACCGCGGACGGATCCTGCCCGCTGCACAGAGCCAACGCGGCCTGCACCGCGGTCTCGGCCTCCGCCTGGATCGGCTTGTAGACGGTCATCGTCTGCTTGCCGAGCAGGATGTTCTGGATCCCCGCCGCGGACGCGTCCTGACCGCTCAGGGGGATCGGCCCCACGCCGGCCGCCTCGAGCGCGTTGATCGCCTGCTGCGCGAGGTTGTCGTTGGCGGCGAAAACCGCATCGACCTTGTTGTTGGCGTCGGTGAGGATCTGCTCCATGATCCCCTGACCCTCGCCGTTGGCGCCCCACCCGGGCACGAACTGGTCGGCAACGAGCTTCCAGCTGCCGTCGTCGACGTGCTCCTGCACAACGGCGTCGTAGCCATCCTTGAAGAGGAACGCGTTGTTGTCCTCCTCGCCGCCGTTCAACTCCACGACGTTCGCCGGGCTCTTGCCGAGCGCCTCGATCGCCGGCTCCAGGACCTCGGCCATCGTCGCGCCGACCTGGACGTTGTCGAAGCTCACGTACGCGGATCCGCCCGAGCTGCCGGTGTTGAAGCGGTCATACTCGATCACCTGGACGTCGGACTCCTTCGCCAGGTCGATGATCGTGCCGCCCGAACCCGTGTCGATGCTCGTGAGCACGATGACGCCGGCGCCGGCGGCAATCGCCTGCTCGGCCTGGGACTGCTGCGTCGCTGCGTCGCCCTCGGCGTTGACGATGGTGTGCTCGATTCCCGCATCAGTGAACGCCTTGTCGAAGTAGGGGCGATCGTCGCTCTCCCACCGCGGTGAGCTCGCGCTGTCCGGGAGGAGGACCCAGATGGGCTTGTCGCAAGCGCCGCCCCCCGTGCCAGCGGCGGTGCCCGTGCCCGTGCCGCTCGCGCTCTCGTCGTCGCCTCCGCACCCAGCCGCCACCGCGGCGAGGGCGAAGACAAAGAGCAGGGCGACGACACGCCACCGCGCTCCGGTTCGATTCGATCTGTGCACCAGTCTTCTCACGTTCATCCTCCTCAAAGCAAAGCTGGACGGCACGAGCCGCTTGAACGCGCAACGTTAGGCGGCTCGGCTTCGAAAAACAAGCCGGGACGCACGAGTTCATACTCTGCCCCGCAAGATCTGGTTGCGGTCGGCACTTAGTACCTTCTTAGGCGTCTCTCACGCGCCTCTTAAGCGCGGCTGTTTCCATGCCCGGCATCGAGCGCGCCGCGCTCGAACGCGACCGGAAGGAGTTGGACATGGAGAGAGAACTCGACGCAACAACTGAGGCTGTCATCGCGGGAGACCAAGCCCACCTCGCACACTTGGCCGACGCCGAGGCCTGGGAACGCCGGGGCCTGCTGCAGAAGCTGGCCCGACCGGAGGGCCCGAACGGCGAGTGGTGGAGGCGAGCTCTGCGCTTGAACTAGCGAACGGGCGCAAGGCCGGAAGCGCCCGCCGCCGCCCGTCCCAGCACGAGGGCGTCGCGAAAACCGGGAAAGCGCAGGGTGAAAGTCGAGCCGGCATCCGAGGTCGTCACGGTGCAGCGCCCGCCGTGAGCCTTGACGATCGCGTCGACGATCGCCAAGCCGAGGCCGACTCCGCCCTGCGCCCGCGTACGGGCGGCGTCCGCTCGCGCGAACCGCTCGAAGATTCGTTCGAGCGCGTCAGGCGCGATCGCGGAGCCTTCGTCCGCTACCTCGATTGCCAGCTCTCTTCCCCGCGCCTGAGCTCGCAGCTCGATTGTGTCCCCGGGCTCCGTGTACTTGACGGCGTTCTCGAGCAACGCGTCGAGAGCGTTTCGGAGCGCTTCGGGGTCGGCGCGTAACGAGCCGGGAGGGAGCGACCCAAGCCGCCAGGCGCGCGGGGCCACCTCGGACCAGCGCATGAACACCTCCTCGAGAAACTGCTCGACGTCGATGTCGCGCGCAGCGAGGAAGTCTGGCTGGTCGGCCTTTGCTAGCAGAAGCAGCCTTTCGACGATGCGCTCGATTCGATGCAGCTCGTCGAGCGCCACATCGACCTCGGGCGCGCCGCCGCGGAGGCGCTGCAGGACCTCCAGGTGGCCGCGCGCGATTGTGACCGGTGTCCGCAGCTCGTGAGATGCGTCATGAAGGAAGCGCTCCTGCCGCTCGAGCAGCGAGGCGCGCTCGTCGGCCAGCCGCTCTACCACCTGCATGGCCTGCTGACGCCGCCGCGCATGCCAGACCATGGCCAGGAACATCGCGGACATGAGTGGCACCTCGAACAGCTCGCCTGCCAGCTGGGACCCTCCCTGAACGTCAAGAAGGATCAGTGCGCCCGTCGAGGCGAAGACGACGGAGAGGGTCCACAGGGTGGCTCCCACCCGCCAGACGCGGAAGCCGTAGACGAGCGTGAGGCTGACCCAGATGAAATGAAACGGAATCGTCTCCCAGGCCTCCCAGTAAGCCATCGCAGCGAGGTTCGCCGCCGCGAAAACTCCCCAGGCGAGCTCGACCGCTCTACGCCGCGACCAGGCGATAACCCGCATGACGAACGGTCTCGATTGGGGCTTCCGGGCCGAGCTTCTTGCGTAGGCGGCGCACGCAAACGTCCACCACGTTCGAGCCGGGGTCGAAGTGGTAGCCCCACACCTCCTCGAGGAGGCGCTCGCGGCTGATCACCTCGCCGACGTGGAGTGCGAGATGGTGAAGCAGCTTGAACTCGCGGTCTGAAAGGTCGGTCACGAGGGCGCCCATGTGAGCCTGCCTGCGCGCGAGATCGAGGGCGAGCGCGCCGGCATAGACAACGTTCGCGTCACCAGGCCAATGCGATTGGCGGAGCTGCGCCCGTACGCGCGCGATCAGCTCGGCGAGCGCGAAGGGCTTAGCGACATAGTCGCTCGCGCCGAGCTGGAACCCCCGCAGCTTCGTCGGGAGGTCGCCGCGGGCGGAGAGGATCACGACGGGGAGCTCCGGCCGCTCCTGCTTCAACTCGCGCAGAACGGTGAGGCCGTCGACACCTGGAAGGAGAAGGTCGAGGACGACGAGGTCGGGACGTATCCCGCGCGCACGCTCGAGCGCCGAAACCCCGTGCATGGCGGACTCCACTATGAAGCCCTCGGCCTCGAGTCCCCTCACGAGAAACGAGAGGATTCTCGGTTCGTCCTCGATGACCAGGATGCGCATGGCCGCCGCGGGCGAACATAACCGGGATTACCTGGAAATGACAGGGCTATGACACGTTTGTCATTTCCCTGATTTTGGTGACGGGTCGGCGTACGGTTGCGCCGATGGCCGAGCCGATCGCCCCAGGAGCGGCGGTCCTCGAGGCTCCCGAGGCGCGCGTGGAGCCCCCGACGCGGCCATTCGCATTTCCGGACCGCGCCGCCCGGCACTGGATCATCTCGTCGATCGTCTGGCTGACGGTCGTCGACCTGGCGGGCCTTGTCCTGTCGACCGAGTTCGTTTCGCCCGAGGCGTTCGGCGGCATCTCCTGGCTCTCGTTCAGCCGCGTTCGGCAGGAGCACGTGAACGGCGTGATCCTCGCCTGGCTGACCATGATGTACTTCGGTGCGCTCTTCTACATGCTCCCGCGCCTCTGCGGGACGCGAGGGATGTGGAGCGAGCGGCTCGGCGTCTGGTGCGCCTGGGCCTGGAACGCGCTCCTCGTGCTCGGCGCGATCGCTCTCCTGACCGGGCACAGCCAGGGCCGCGAGTACGGCGAGTTCATCTGGCCGCTCGACATCGTCCTCCTCGTCATCTGGAGCGCCAACATCTTCAACATCCTGGCGACCGTCTCGGTGCGGACGATCCGCCCCATCTACGTGACGGTCTGGTGGTTCATCGCGAGCCCGTTATGGCTCGCCGTCGACTATGCGATCGGGAACGTCATCTGGAGGCCCGGCCATGTTTGGGGCGCCCCCTCGGGCGCGCTCTCGAACAGCCTTGCCGACGCGATCCTGAACTGGTGGTACGCGCACAACCTGTTCGGCCTCTGGCTGACGCCGATGCTCGTTGCGCTGACGCTGTACATGGTCCCGCGTGTCACGAACACTCCCCTCTACAGCTACACGCTCTCGCTCGTCAGCTTCTGGGGGATCGCGTTCTTCTACACCGGCGTCGGCGACCACCACATTCTCCAGTCGCCGACGCCCGCATGGCTGAAGACGATCGCCACGACCTCTTCCTGGATGCTCCTGGTCCCCGTCTTCGCCTTCACGATCAACATCCTCGGGACGATGAAGGGCAACTGGGACAAGTTCTTCACGAACTTACCCCTGCGCTTCACGCTGACGGCCTTCTTCTTCTACTGGCTCGTCAACATCCAGGGCGCGTTCGAGGCCCTCCAACCTTTCAACCGCCTCACGCACTTCACGAACTTCGTCGTCGCGCATGCGCACCTGGCCCTCCTCGGGGCATTCACGATCCTCGGCATGGGCGTGATCGACTACATCGTCGCCCAGGTGTACCGGCGACCCTTGTGGAGCCGGAGCCTCACCGAGTGGCAGTACTGGCTCATAACCGTCGGCTTCACCGGCTTCTTCAGCGTGCTCACGCTTGCCGGCTTCCAGCAGGGCTTCGCCTGGTCCCAGGGCATTCCCGAGATCAACGTCCTTCCCCAGCTGCACGCGTACTTCATCGCGCGCGGCATCTTCGGGGCGATGATCGTCGTCTCGGGGATCGTCCAGATCGTCAACGTCGGCATGACGATCTACACGAACACGCACGAGCGGCGCCGGCGAGAGACGCTCGCGTTCGCGGAGGCGGTCGCGCCGCCGGTCGCAGGGAGGTAGCGCGTGGACGAGCGCACCCGCGAGACGCAGGGTGAGACCCGGGCGCCGCGCGGCTGGGCGCCGCACCCGCGCGAGCGCATGCTCATGACGCCGCTCGTGGCCGGGCTTGGCGGCCTGATCGCCTTCTTCACCGTCGTCTTCATCGTCGTCTGGCTTCCTATCCACACCTTCGACCCGCCGCCCTCCGGGGATTGGGCGCCGCTCTCGAACGATGCGCGGGCGGGTCGGAACCTGTTCGCCTCGAACGGCTGCTACGTCTGCCACTCCGGCTACACGCGCCCGCAGGATGTGCGCTACGCCCTCTACTTCCTCTACCCGAAGGTCTCCGAGCCGGGCGACTTCTACGGGAGCGACCAGTCGCCGAACCTGTTCGGAAGCGAGCGCACGGGTCCCGACCTCTCGCAGGACGCCGGCTGGCATCCCGACGACTGGCACCGCGCCCACCTCTACGACCCGCGCTTCATCGATCCCGTCTCGCTCATGCCGCCGATGAAGTCGCTCTTCTCCGACAAGCAGGTCGACCAGGTCACAGCCTTCTTCCAGGGGCGAAGCGGCAAGTCCGGCCTCCTCCGCTACGCGGGCCAGCTGTACGCGAAGCACGTGGTCCTCACCGTGCAGGGGATGCCCGAGCCGCCCACCGGCTTCAAGGGCGCGAAGGGCAAGATCCCCGAAGGTAAGGAGGTCGAGCCGCCGCCGAACCAGCTCGAGGAGGCGCCGAACCTCGCTCAGATCGACCGGAGCTACTGGCTCGCGGGCAACCCGCTGCCCGTGACAGAGGAAAATCTCCGCCGCGGCAAGCAGATCTATCTCGAGCGCTGCGTCGGCTGCCACGGCCTCCACGGCGGCGGCAAGGGCCCCTCGGCGAAGTTCCTATCGCCACCGCCGCTCCCGTTCGACGACGCGGACGACCAGTGCTGCGGCGGCGACACCGGCCCCGGCGACTTCTACTACCGCGTCCTGCGTGGCTGGCCCGGGACAGCGATGGAGAACTTCGGCGAGCGCCTATCCGTGGACGACATCTGGCGCGTCGTCCTCTTCCTCAAGACGATTCCCAACCACACGCTCGATCCCAATCGCGTCCCGGAGCCGGAGGACTACATCACCTGGAGCCCCTCGGACGAGCTGCTCGACTGGGTCAAATCGCGGCAGCAGATCGAGAACAACGCCTCCTTCTCGAAGGAGAAGGTGACGGATCCGTTCATGCTCGAAGCGATGCGCGTCTTCTCCGGTCTCGCGCCGGGCGAGGAACTCGCGGTCACCGGCCTCGAGACGCCGCTCACGCTCGAGGACGCCGCCGCCGGGATCCGCACGATCTACGAGGATCTGCTCGACCGCGCATGGGCCGACGCGAAGGCTCGTGGTGAGAAGTTGCCGGCCGCCTCGCAGAAGGACATCCCGCCGACCGTGCCGGGGCAGCAATGAGACGCCGGCTCGCCTTCCTCGGCCCCGCGCTCGTGGCCGTGCTCGCGCTCCCGGCGGCCGCGCTCGCGCATGACGCGCCCGAGAACGACGAGTCCAAGTGGGTGATGGCGGACTGGATGCTCGACATGTTCTTCGTGCTCGCCGGCATGGCGCTCGTGGCCTTCGTGCTCGCGTGGAAGGCCGGTCACTTCCACAACCTTGACGAGGCCGCTCGCGTGCCTCTCCAAGTAGACGAGGAGGATTACTACACGCCCGACTGGGCCCGTGACGAGGAGGAATGGGACGATGGCAATACCGAGCGGTGACTCGCCGGACGAGGTCCGCGACATCTACCTCTACCTCCAGGGCCACCACGCCACGGACGGTCGCGTCGCCACGTGGCACGTCGACTGGCTGTCGGTCGCCTGGCTCTGGGGCTTCGTTGCGGTGCTGACCTTCGGGGTCCTGTTCTGGGTGAAGCAGTACCGGACGACGCGGCAGCGGACCAACATCTACCCGCTCGACAGCTTCGGCGGCTGGACAACCGAAGCCGCCGGGCCGGCGACCGCCTTCTTCATGCTTCTGACGGCCGTGCTCGTCGGCTTCGCGGTGGCGATCGTCGTCGGCCACCTCGTCTGGGGGCAGAAGTACTGATGGCCGTCGCGCCTCCGTTCGTCGCCTACTCGACCCTGACCGAGGCCCTCGTTCCGGCGGAGGACTGGCCCGCCGTCTACGCATCGCTCCAGGCGCTCAAGGGCCACGTGCAGGAGTACCCGGGCTGCCAGCGCTTCGACGTCTTTTTGCGCGCCGAGAACGAAGGCGACGTACTCATCCACTGCTACACGACATGGGACACGCCCGACCAGGTCGAGGCCTTCCTCGAGCGCGGTTATACGTTCGACCGCCTTCTGGCCGACGTCGGTGAGAACCTCGAGTCGGAGCGGACTCTTCTTATGGAGAAGGTTTTCTGATGGCAGAGCGCCGAAGGCTCCGTCCCGCGCGACCGCTGTACGGCTACCGCGACGTCGGCGAGGACGTGCGTTGGTCGCGCCGCGCCGTCGTTCGCGCCTGGATCATCCTCGCGCTCATGGTGGTCGGCATGCTCGCGTGGACGCTCCTCGTCTACTTCGTGGAGCCGGGCCTCCGCTAGGCCATCCGCATGTACCTGAAGCACCTCTCGTCGCTTCAGTTCCTTTCCTACCTCGCCTTCTTTACCGTTTTGATCGCGGCGTTGTGGCGGATCCTGCCCGGCAAGGCGCCCCCGCTCCGCACCGAACCGTATCCCGAGGAGGAGCTCGGAGCGCATGACGGCAAGCTCGCCAAGTACTTCCTTGCCGGTGCGGGCTTCCTCGCGCTCGGCGGCATGCACATGGCTGTCAAGAACCTGCCGTGGGCGGCTACGTGGCTCGCGGGAGCGGGCGAGGCCGGACACCTCGTCCGCGACCTCTCGAACACCCACGTCATGATCGTCGGCGGAGGGACCCTGATCGCGACGGGGCTCTGCTGGTACGTCCTGCCGCGCATCGTCGGACGTCCCCTCGCGAGCGAGAGCCTCGCGCAGGGCGCTTTCTGGTTCACCGCCGCCGGCCTGCTTGTCTTCTACGTGGCGCTGGTCGCCAACGGGATCGCCATCGGTCGCCTGGTCGAGCACGGTTGGGACTACCAGGCGGCCAAGGAAAGCATGGGCAAGCTCTACAAGGTCCCGGTCGGCATGGGCGCCGGCGTCATGGGCATCGGCTACTGGTGCTTCGCGGCCAATGTCTTCCTGACCGTCTTCCAGGGGCGGCTCGTTCGCGTGCCGAAGCCGAACGCTCACCTCTGGAAGTTCATCGGCGCAGGCGCGGCTGGGCTGACAGTCGGGACAGTCCAAGGCGTGATCCAGGTCCAACCCGCGCAGGCGGACTGGCTCTACCGGGCCGGTCACGCCGGGGAGTGGATCGACCCGATCAGCCACGCGCACGTCAACCTCGTGACGGGGCTGACCATGCTCGTCGCCGGCGTGCTCTTCTACCTGGCGCCGCTCCTCGGAGGGACGCCGCCGTCCCGCCGCCTCGCGAACGTGTGCTTCTTCTCGCTTCTCGCGGGCTCACTCGCGTTCTATGGAGCGTCGCTCTACCTCGGCTTCCACGAGGGCAGGCTCGTCGTCGACCAGGGCTTAACCCCCGAGCAGGCCGAGGAGGCCACCGCCCTCCATCCCTACCTCGTCGTCGGCGCAGGCGTTCTCATGTTCGCCGCCTTCTGGCTTCTACTCGCGGTCATCGTCCGTGGGTTCCGGCGGGCGCGCGGGCCCGGGCGAGCCTTTGCCCTCGCGGGGTGCGCCGCGCTCGCGGTCGGCACGCTCCAGGGACCGGTGCAGGCCTTTCCAGCCGTCAACGAGCTGCTCGACGAGAGCGGCGACGCGGGCGATCTCATCGTCAATCTCCACGCGCAGCTGAACATGCTCGCCGGGTTGCTCGTCATCCTCGTCGGACTAGCCCTCGCCCTCCTGGTGCCCCTAGTCGGGCGCCCCGTGCCACCGCGCGCCACGGTGCTCGTCTTGGCCGGTGTGTCGGCTGGGACGGCGGTCTACTACGCCGCCGGGATCGCGTTTGCGGCCGCCGAGGCGCACGCCGTCACGGGCGGGCGCACGTTCGCGGCGGCGGTTTCCGCCCTCGAGCCGTGGCAGGCGCTCGTGCTCGTACCGGCGGCCCTCGCCGTGGCTGCAGGTTTCGGGGGGTACGGGCTTGCGGCCTGGCGGATGACTCCGCACTACCGGCGGGCGGGGCGTCTCGCGCTCGCCCGCGCGCCAAACGTCTACCGCGGGCGAATCCCAAAGCGCGTCGAGCGGCGCAAGCCGGCCGCCCTTGCCGGCTACGAACTGCCGCTCGGCCTGCTCGGCTTCCCGGGCGTCGGCTGGCTCTTCGCCGGCTTTCCGGTTATCGCTTCCTTCCTCCTCCTGGCCGGCCCCGCGTTTGCGTGGGCGGTGCTGCCGCTCGCTTTCTCGCCGTACGCGGACGGGCCGCTGCGAAGTGTGGGCTGGCGCGTGGAGCTCATCTGGCTGCCGGCGAGCGCGTGCCTCTCCGCCGCCGCGCTCTACCGCGCGCACCGGCGCCGCCGGATCAGGTTTGAAGGGCGACCGCCGCGGGGGCATCGCCGGGGTCGCGGCCACCGCACGCGGATCAGCGCCGCGCTCGGCGCGATCGCGCTCGTGCTTGTCTCGCTTCCCTTCCTTCCCGCCCTCGCCGGGATCGGGACCGGCTCGACGCGGTACGCGTACCAGACAGGGTTCACCTCGGAGGTCACCGGCCAGTTCCTCCGCACAGGGGAGGGCACCGTGAAGCTGTTCTCGTGGCGCGATCCGCAAGAGCCGTTCCCGCCTGACGCGCTCCGAATCCACTCGACGAGCGTGCGATCGTTTGTCGTTCGCGCGGCGGCCGTCGACTCACGCGACGCCTACCAGTTGTTCGACCTCGCCCGAGGCGACCGCGTGCCGCTGTCCGTTCGCGCGCAGTCGCCGCGAGCGCTCACCCTCGCGCCCAGCGGCGCCTTGCGGGCGGGCCGCTACCTGCTCGTCGGGACTCATCAGGGCATGTTCGGCGGACGTGACTTCGCCTACCTGACCGTCGTCCCGCCTGGGGCACCGGTCACGTCGATTAGCTTGCGCCCGGACGGGTCGGTGCCGGCGATCGCCGATACGTTGCTACCACTGGCCGCGGCGCTCGTCGCGCTGCTGTTCTGCGGTCTTCTGGTTTCGAGCTTTCTCCATCGGCCTGCCGGCCAGAAGGCTCTCTGGGCGGCGGGCTTCGCCCTCTTTGCCACGGCGGCGCTGGCGGAGGCAGTCGCGCAGCGGACAGGCTGGACGCCAGGCCTCTTCCGAACCTATTACGCGGCCGGAGGGGTCCTGACCGTGGCCTATCTCGGTGCCGGCTCCGCGTGGCTTCTCCTAGACCGTCGGGTCCGAGATGCGCTCGTGGGGGCGCTGGCGGTGGCAACACTCGCGGCGGTCGTGACCGTCGCGCTAGCCCCGGTCGACGCGGAGATGCTCGCGACGACGCCAAGCGGCCGTCCGCCTGGAAATGGGGCGCTCGCCGGCCACGCGGCGCTCTGGGCGATCAGCCTCAACACATTCGGCACAGCCTTTCTCTTGGGGGGCTCGCTCTACTCGATCGTGCGTCGGCAGCGCGTGCGCGCGAATGTCTGGATCGCAAGCGGAGCAATCGTGGTCGCGCTCGCGACCGGTCTCTCGCGCGCGGGCGATTACTCCTTCGTCTACGCCGGCGAACTTCTCGGAATCGCGGCGATGTTCGCAGGGTTCAAACTCACCGGCGCTCCACGCAAGGCGCCTGCGCTCTCCGTGCAGCCGAGGGGGACGCTTGCGGAGGGGGTCCAGGGAGGGTGACCGATTCCGAGGCCCTCCGCCGCCAAGCCAGGGAAGTCGCAACGGAGCGTCTGTTGAAGGCACGCGGGCTTTTGACGACCGTCGCCCCAGCCCAGCGGGCCGTCATCGAGCAGGTCGCATACGCCGTCGCGGCCGGCGTAGCCAGCTGCCTCCTCGAAGAGGCGGCTAGAAACAGCGTCATAGAAGCCGCCCTGCGTGACGGCTATCTCCGGGTGAGGAAATCGGCGCGGTCGACGTCGGCGCAGCCTTCGCTCGGGCGCTTTCGAGCGTGACGGGCAGTCCGGCTAGCGACTTGCTGCCAACTGGCTAGGAGCCAACGGCCAGAGGCTCCTCGAGGGCCGCGGGTCGGGGCCCCGTCCTGCCGCACCTCAGAGAGGTCATCCATCGAAAGTTCGCGGCTTAGGCCGTTCGAACTTTCGGCGGGAGCTAGACGAGGTCGCGCGGAACCTCGAAGGACCGCTCGCGCGAGTAGATCCGCTCCCCGTTCTCGTACGCCTCGACGAGGGTGACGAGGCGGAAGACTTCGACGTCGGCGGTCATCGTGCTGTGGGTCTCCACGCGAGCCGACCAGCCGTCGCGGTGCATCTCCATCGACCGCTCGCACTCGACGGCGGCAGACAGGGGGTCGCCTTCGACGATCGTGAAAACGTCCTTCTGCGAGCCCTCGACCTCCAGATCGTCCTCACGCGCGCGGCGCCGGCCGCGAATCCGGTCGAGGACGAGCGTTCTGCGGCCCGTCCGGGCGTCGTGGGAGACCGTCCGGCTCGACGCTCCGTTCGCGCCGTTCGTCTCCGGCGCGCGCGCGAAGGTCGTGGCGTGGCCATCCTCGTCGCGAGGCGGGCGCACCGGCAGCTCGAGCCGGGTCGGCCCTCCGGTGTGGACGGTCAGGGTCACCGGGTCCGGCGAGGGCCAAGCCCACGGCCAGTAGGTCGGGCTGACGGCGAGGCGCAGCCGGTGGCCCGGCCGGAAAGCGTAAGCGGCGGCGTCGAGCGGCACCCGCACGGTGTAGCACCGGCCCGGCTCGAGGGGGGCCGGGTCGCTGCTCCCGTCCCGGTGGGCCAGATTGAGGAGGCCGCGGGCGACGAGCGTCGACGCGCCTGCAGCAGACACGTCGCAGAGCCGCACCGCGACGAGGGCGAGCGGCCGGTCGGCGGACAGCTCGATGGTCGCCGCCGGCGAGCCGAGAATCTCGACCCGCTCTTCGAGCGGCTCCGAGGTGAAGGTGAGCGAGAGGTTGTCCTCGCGCCGCTGGTCTCGGGGAAGCTCCGCGACTCCCCAGGGGCACCAGGTTCCCGCCGCCGAGCCCACCACCTGGGCGCCGCGGATCGCCAGAGCGCGCCTCGGCGTCCTTTCGGTCCGGAGCGTTCCCTCACCGAGCGCATAACGGCGGGAGGCGATGCGTCGGGCGGGCCAGATCTCTTCCTCCACCCAGCGGCCCCGCCGCGGACGGTGGTCCTTCCTCGGAGGCACGCCTTCCTGCATCCAGACGCGGAGCCGGGGCTCGTCCATGATCCCCGTCTCCTCGCCCTTCAGCCACTGATCCCACCAGCGCACGCACTCGCGCCGGAAGTCGATCGCCGGGCCGGGAGTCCCCTCCTCCGGATACTGGTGCGACCACGGGCCGATCAGGCCCTTGCGTGGGCAATCGAGGCGCTCGAGGAGATCGAGAACGGCCTGGCGGTACGGATCGGCCCAGCCGCCGACGACATAGACGGGGCAGGCGATCGAGCCGTAGTCCTCGCAAGGCGAGCCCGAGCGCCAGTAGTCGTCACGGCGCTGGTGTGCCAGCCACGTCTCGGCGAACGGCACAGCCTGTTCGAGCCGTTCGAGCCAGAGCTCGCGCCAGCGCTTCCCCAGGAGCGCGGGGTCGGGCGGGCGCACGCTCATCGCGAGCATGGTGGAAGACCAGGGCAGGAGCTCGCAGCCGAGGACCGAGCCGCCTCGGTACTTGACGTCCGCGCCGTAGCGGTCAGCGCTGGCGCAGACGACCACGATCGCCTTGAGCTCGGGTGGCCGGCGCGCCGCGGCCTGGAGCGCGGCGAAGCCTCCCCACGAGAGACCGATCATTCCGACCGAGCCGCTGCTCCAGGGCTGCGCCGACACCCACGCGAGGGCCTCGCAGACGTCGAGCTGCTCGCGCTCGGAGTACTCGTCCTCCAAGACGCCGTCGGAGGATCCGCTCCCGCGAACGTCGATCCGAAGCGAGGCAAAGCCACGCCCTGCGAAGTAGGGATGGCGAACGGAGTCGCGCCGCCGGGTGTTGTCCTCGTGCCTGTACGGGGAGACCTCGACGACGGCGGGAACCGGTTCGAGCTCCGCCCCCGGTGGCAGCCAGAGATGAGCAGAGAGCCGGGTTCCGTCGGAGAGCGGAATCCAGAGGTCTTCGATTTCCCGGACGGAGGGTTCCGGATGAGCTCTTGCCGGAACGGACATATGTGCAGCATCGGCGGCGGCGCGGACGGCTCGACACCCGCGCGGGGCATCCAGCCCGACGTTTCGCTCAGCATGGAGGCGGCAAAGCGAAAAGCTGTGAACCGCAGGCTGGCCATCTACCTGAACGACCACCTGGCCGGTGCGGTCGTCGGCACGGAGCTCGCGAAGCGGGCGCTACGGGAAAACCGTGGATCGTCGTTCGGCGAACTCCTCGAGTGGCTGCTCGGCCAGATCCTCGAAGACCGGGCGACGCTGGAGCGCCTGATGGCCGAGCTCGGGGTGCCCGAGTCACGCCTCAAGCGGGCGCTGGCTCTCATGTTCGAGCGGCTGGGCCGTCTGAAGCTGAACGGACAGCTGACCGGCTATTCGCCGCTCAGCCGGCTCGTGGAGCTCGAAGGCCTGACGCTCGGTGTGACCGGCAAGAGGTTGCTCTGGCTCGCCCTGCAGGAGATCGCCGCAACGGAGCCGCGGCTGCGGGAGTTCGACTTCGACGAGCTTCGCCGGCGTGCCGAGGAGCAGCTTGCTGGACTCGAGCGGCTCCGCATCGAGGCGGCTCGCCTGGCGTTAGCGGGGCCCCGGGGGGGCAGGCCGGGTATCTAACGGCGACCCCCCGGCCGCAGCCTGCCCGGCGCCGTTCGAGGAGACAACTCGTCCGTCTCGCAACTCCACCAGCCGGTCGGCGATGTCGAGAAGAAGCGGATCGTGCGTCGCCACGATCGCCGAGACGCCTTCGCTGCGAACGAGCCCGCGAACGACCTCCATGATCGTTCTGGCATTTGCCGAGTCCAGCTGGCCTGTCGGCTCGTCCGCGATCAGGAGCTTCGGGCGGTTTGCAAGCGCTCGCACGATGGCGACGCGTTGCTGCTCGCCGCCGGAGAGCTCGTACGGACGGTGGCGGGAGCGCCCGGCGAGGCCTACGAGCTCCAGCAGCTCGGCCACTCGTTCAGCGCGAACGTCCGGTGCCGTGTTCTGGAGGCGCAAAGGCACCTCGACGTTCTCGGCGGCGCTGAGGATCGGGACGAGGCCGAACGCCTGGAAGACAAAGCCGATCTTCTCGCGTCGCATGCGCACGAGCTCCTCTTCTCCCATGGCCGAGACCTCGGCTCCGTCGACCCAGACCTGACCGCGGGTGGGGCGGTCGAGCCCACCGATCATGTTCAGCAGCGTGGTCTTGCCGGATCCGGATCGTCCATGGATGACCGTCAGGCGGCCGCGGTCGATGCGAAGACTGATTCCCTGCAGAGCGTGGACGACGGCGCCCCCGACCTCATACTCCCGCTCGAGCGCTTCGCTCGCGGCAATCGGCTGTTCAACCACGTTCGCCCCCGGAGTCGTGGCGGTCCGGCCAGACGCCGATGTGGTCGGGCTCGAGCTCCAGCCGGACACGGCGCTCGAGCTCGAGCGCGTCGACGTATTCGGCCGGGAGCTGGAGACGCCCGGCTCGGTCCAAGACGGCGAACTCCTCGGCGATGACGCGCTGCTCGCCGAGATCGTCGATCTGGCTGCGCCGGAGGGTCTCGCTGCTCGTCCGGCCGTCGCGAATGGCGATGGTGCGGTCGACCTGCTCCGAGACGAGCGGGTCGTGCGTGAGGACGACGACGGTGACCCCGAGCTGCCGGTTCGCCGCCCGGAGGGTGGCGAATACATCGCCGGCGGTCTCCGTGTCGAGCTCTCCCGTCGGCTCGTCGGCGAAGAGCACCTTCGGCCGGTTCGCGAGCGCGATTGCAATCGCCACCCGCTGCTGCTCTCCGCCGGAAAGCTCGTCGGGCCGATGGCTCGCTCGCTCTGACATTCCCACGAGAGCGAGCAGCTCGCCTGCATATTCACGCCGATCTGCGCCGCGCATGCCTTCGAGCACGAGCGGGAGCTCGACGTTCTCCTTGGCGTCCAAGTACGGGAGCAGGTTGCGGGTCGTCTGCTGCCAAACGAACCCGACGATTCGACGACGGTAGATCGTGCGCTCCTTGGGGGTGAGGGAGGTCAGATCGAAGCCCGCGACCTCCGCCTTGCCGGCCGTGGGCGTGTCCATTCCCCCCAGGATGTTCTGGAGCGTCGATTTCCCGCTTCCGGACGCGCCAACGACCGCGATGAACTCCCCTGGCTCGACCATCAGGTCGAGCCCCTGGAGGGCGACGACTTCGAGGTCGGCGATCTTGTAGATCTTGACGAGGTTGTCGCAAAGGATCTGGTTCATCTGTCTCCCATCCTGAGGACACGGCTGATGCTCGTCCCCCGCATGACAAGGCCTGTGACCCGGACGGCGGCGGCTGAGACGAGGAGAAGCGCGACAAGGAGCAAGCCGGACGCAACCGGGTCGAGGCGAACTCCGACCTTCCGTTCTCCGGCGGCGAGCGCGTTCAGGTCGAGGCCCGGCTCGACCAGGTAGACGACGACGACGCCGAGGACGGTCCCGAGCACGAGGGAGGCCACGACGACAGGGGCTAGCTCCGCAGCGGTGATCCTGGCGGCCTGGGCCCGGGAGAGTCCCAGCGCCCGCAGGTAGGCGAGGTCGCGCAAGCGCGAGCGCGCCGCCAAGAGCGGAGCCAGTACGAGAACGGCGGCCGCGTAGGCCCCGGCCAGCACCGCTCCGGCCCGGAAGGCGGCCACCGTGCCGGTCGCCAGTGGCGAGAGAGAGGCGTCTTGGGCGCCCGCCTGTGCCTCGGCCAGCGTCGCCCCCATCGCCGCTGCGAAAACCGACACGGAGACGCCCAGGAGCAGCACGAGGAGCGGCGCAGCGGTCACTCCGGGCTGGCGGGCGACGCGCCTGAAGGCGAGCGCCGGAACGAGGTCGCGGCGCCGGCCCGTTGCCGCCGCCAGGAGGCGCACCGGCAGCGGGTAGAGCCGCACCGCGAGGATCCCCGCCGCGAGCCCCAGCAGGAGCGGGACGGCGGCGAGATAGGGGTCGAAGCCGCCGCCCTCCTCGGTAAGACCCCGCCGGCGGAGTAGGTATACGCCCAGGGCCGACAGCAGGACGATCAGAGCCTCCACGGCGAGGCGGCGGGGGGAAAGCGTCGGCACCGCCACCTCGTCGCGGCCGCGTCCACCGACGCCGCGGCGAGCCGGGCCGGCGGCTGCCGCCGCGAGGATCACACCGGTCGCGGCGACGATCGCCGCGACGAGCCATAAGGACAGCCTAGTGCTGTGGCCGTCGACGGCGAGCCGCGCGCCCAGGTAGCCAATCGCTCCCGCGGGGAGCGCGAGGGCGATACCCTCGACGGCTTCGACCCCAAGCACCTGCGAGGTCGAACCGCCACGCGAGCGGAGAAGGGCGATGCCTTCTCCGCGCCGATCGGCCGCCAGGCCAGCCAGAAGAGCGAGGACGGCGAGGGCCAGAGCCAGGAGACCGGTGGCGCCCACCGCAAACACCGCGGCCGAAGCATCCCGGTCGGCCCGGTAGCCGGCGAGAACCTCCGACAGTCCCGTGCGAACCCCGGTGCCGAGCCGCTGGCCAAAGGTGGTCTCGCCAAACCGTGAATCGAGGAGGCGGACATCGGCCTCGAGACGATCGAAGTCGCGCGCCTCGAAGTTGCTTGCATCGACCTCGTAGCGCCAGGCGTAGCGCAGAGGAAGAGGTTGAGTGGCGCGTGCTACCTGACCGTAGGCCGGTCCGGCGAACAGCGCGTAGCCGTACACGTAACGGCGGAAGTCGGTGTCGCGCGTAACGGCCCGGCCCAGGCGCGCATCGTGGAGCCACGCCCCGTCGCCGGTTGCGCGCGGCGTCAAGAGACCCGAGACCTCGACGGCGAACATCGAGCGTTCGCTGAGCGCCACCTCGTCCACCAGTGGATCCTCGGGGTCTGGCGCCAGATAGAGGCGATCGCCCACGCCGACCGAGAGCTGGGCTGCCGCCTCCTGCGAGATCGCCACTTCGACGAGCGGAGCGTCGTCCTGCTCGCCCCGGAACGGAAGCGGCACGCTTGCTGCGCGGGCGCCAGGAAAACGCCCGCGCGCGTGGTTCTCCGTTCCCTGGACGAACTCCAGCGTCAAGAGCCGGGTCGTTCCCGGTGGGCCGGGCCTACCCGGTGGGTCGACCACGGTGTAACGAACCGTCTCCACGAGTGCGCGTCGATCTTGCAGAACTCTCTGCAACGACTCCGGGAAGCTCTGCTGCAGACGCATTCCGGCGGCTGCCACTGGACCGAGTGAGTCAGCGCCTGGCCCGGGCGAGATGCGGCCGGCCCTCGTGATCTCGACGTTGCGAGCGAACGGGTTCGCGCGGGCGACCGCGAACCGGACGCCCTCGTCGGCGTTCTGCTCGAACGTACCCGGAACGGCGGCGAAGACGAAGCTCGTGACCAGGACGACTCCGAACACGGCGGCGGCCACGGGCGGATCGGATCTGATCCGGCGAGAAGCCAGAAGCACCGGAGCGAGCAGGATGCGGGCGCGGCTCATCGATCCTCCCCCGCCCTCAGAGCAGGTGCCAGGCGAATGCGGCCGAGGAGCCGAATCTCCACGACCACGACGAGCGCCAGCGCGGCGAGCAGTGCGCCTTCGAGCCAGACGGCGGTCAGCCACGGAAAATGAACGATGACTTCCGGGAACGGCCTTCCTCCCTGGTCGCTGAGCGCAACGAAAGGCAAAACCGACCAAGCCAGGACGAGACCCAGGGCAGTTCCCGCAGCCAGGGCGAGGCCTATGGTGAGCCCTCCCTCGAGGGCGAGCGCACCCGAGAGCTGACGGCCGGAGAGCCCGAGCGAGCGAAGCACCGCAAACTCCGTACGCCGCTCGGTTGCGGAGATCGCTGAGCTGACGGCAAAACCGATCACCGCGAAAACCGCGGCGGCGACGAACCCGATGTAGAGCGCCCCGCTGATGCCGAGCGCCACAGGATCGGTGCTGAGTGCCCGAGCGTGCGCGGCGCGATCGACGACTCGCACGCTCGAGAACGGCGGTCCCGCCAGCCGGTCGGCCACCGGCGCGGCGGGGCCATCGAGGTCGACCCACCATTCGGTTGGCTCGAGGATCGTGCCGTCGGCGAGCCACGCCGCGACGGCGTATGTCGGGAAGTCGACGATTGCGCCGCCGGCAGCGTTTGGGAGCGTCGGGAAACCGCGCGCTACGCCAACGAGCGCAAGTGCTGGGCCGCCGGGCCCCAGTGGGATCCGGGCGCCGCGACTCGTGCCGGTATCCGCGAGGAAGTGTTCCGTCGCGACAGCCGGAATCAAGCTCACTGCACGGTTGCGACCCGGAATCGCCGTGAAGGTCACCGGCCGTGTGGTCTGAAACGCGGCGATCGTGCCGGTCAGGATGTCGAGCGCGAAGAACCCGGGGTAGCCCACGTTTTCGATCCGGGGCGGCTCGTCGATGTTCGTCACGTTGGTTGCGTTCACCTGCCAGAGCTTGCCCGGCGCGGGGACGTTGGCGACAGACTCCCCGCTCGGGCCGCTGACGGCCAGCGAGTGGACCCTGATCGACACGTGACGGTTGACCCGAAAGGAAGGCAGAACTTGCGTCTCGATCGCGACCAGACCCAGCGGATAGCGGGGACGCTCGGCGACGGAGTCCCCCGCCAGGTCGTAGATAAGGCGGCGCCTGACGCCCGAGACGCCGAAGCCCGTCGCCGGGAGGCGGTAGAGCAGCCCATCGGCGTCGCGCAGAACGAGCGCAAGCGAGGGACGCGCAGCGGCACCGAAGAAGAGCCGGTCCGTTCGCAGCCGCTCGACCGTAACAGTCACGTCGAGGACGAGGCGGGCAGGACGCCCCGGAAGCCTTACGGCGGCGAGGCGCGGCCGGCTGGAGCTCAGGGGCGCGAGCACGGTTCCAAGTGGCCGGTCCGCAAGATCGCCGCGGAACCGCACCGAGCCCGGAGCGCGCGCGGCGTCCAGGGCGAGGAGGTTCGTCGTCCCGGACGAGCGCGAAAGGTCAAGCGGGGCGCGATAGACCGGCAACGCTCCTCGCACCCCGTCCAGTCCCGAGTAGGCGCCGGCCAAACGCATCGCGGGGATCGAGCCGGAGCGCTTGCTCGGCTCGACGCGAACGTCGGCGGCGGCCTGGTAGTCGGCCTGATCGCGCTGTGAGGCCAACCACGTTCGGCTGTAAGCCGAGGCGAACAGGCCGATGGCCAGCGCCAGCGTGAGCAGGAGCGCCGACCGTGCGTAGCGGTGCGGCCTGCGGGCGAGCTCGCGGGTACCCAACGCGGCGACCATTCCGCGTGCTGCGGCGGCCAGCCGCTCGACCAGCGTTGCGGCTGCAGGAACGACGCGGAGGGCCAGGACAGCGCCGGCGAGCAGACCGAGGGCGGGGGCCGCGATCAGGAGCGGGTCGATCCCGAGCCGGCCCTGAACGCTTTCCACGACCGGACCCCGGTAACGCCGAAGCTGCCAGTACGCGAGCAGGGCGAGGGCGGCCAGTGCGAGATCGACCCTGGCCGTCTGAAAGAAGCTCTGCGGCCTCGGACGCCCCCGCGCGGCGACGGTGGACGTAACCGCACCCGACCGCAGCGCCGGCAGAGCGAGCGCGGCGACGCAGAGAGCCGCGGCCAGCACTGCTAGCGCGTAGGAACCGACGCTCACATGGGGATCCAGGCGCAGGTCGATCTGCGCGAGGGGGCCGACGTGGTTCAGGGCACGTAAAGAGAGCGCCGCGAGCCACGGAGCTGCCAGAGCCGCAGGCACGGCGAGCAGCGCGCCCTCCATCAGGGCGAGCCCGGCGATCCGGTCCGAGCCCGCCCCGCGGGAGCGCATGATGGCGGCCTCCAGTCCCCGACGCTCAGCAAGGAGACCGGCGAGGAAGAGCAGCGCGGCTCCCGCCAGGACCGCCAGCTGAACCGAGGGAATAAGCACCCCGGACCGAGTGACGGTCAGGAGGTGATCGGTCCGAACGAGGACCTCACCCAGACCCGTGTCCACCGACATGTCCCGGTCGCTGAAGGCGTCCAGACGCTCGCCGAGCGCATCCAGCCTCTTGGCCAGCCCGGGGAGAGCTGCGACCGTGAACCCCTTCGGGTCTGCCGCAACTCGCCAGCGTGCCCGAGCGTCTGTACCGGCCACGCGCGGAAAGACCGCCTCGGAAACGACGAAGGGACCGAACGTCGTGAAGCTGATCTTCTGGCTTCCCTCGGTCTCGAGCGGGCTGCCCCACCAGAACGCTTCTTGCGGATCGTCGGGCCGATAAATCCCAGCGATCTTGACGGCGACCTCGTGCGACGGATCGCCAGTCGCGGTAAGTGTGAGCGAGTCGCCCGGTTCGAGACCCAGTGCGCCGGCTGCGGGGCTGGACACGGCTGCGTCCAGGGAGCCCGACGCGTCAGGCCAGCTACCTGCGACAAGGGTTGCGTGCTCCGCGAGTCCCTCGTAGAACGCGAAGAGCGCGAGCGCGTCCGCGGGCCGGCCCTCCTCGTCTGGGATGGAGTAAGAGTCCGAGAAGGCGCTCCGGTAGACAGCCGCTGTCGCTGCGCCGAAGACGACCCGCACGTCGCGCTCGACGCGCGCGCTGGTCTGACGGTAATCCCCCAGCGGGATGCGCGACGAGACTTGGAGGCCCGAATCGCGAGCCGGGGCGTCCGCGAGAGTCCTTTCGAGCCCGCTCAAGGCGACCGCGTTCGCGTAGATCGGTCCCGCGGCGAGAAGCATCGCCGCCAGGAGCACGGTGACGAACGCAGCCGCGATGATGAGCAGGTCCGAAGCGGAGCGCTTGAGAACGAGGCGCCACGCAGCGAAGAAGAGAGCGCCCATTCGTGAATTCGACGCCCGGAGCGGTCCCTCGGTTAGCTCGGCGGGTGGTTAGTAGGCGCCGGGTTAGTAGGCGCCGAGCGCCTCGCGCGCGATCCGGTCCTGCTCGATCAGGTGCGCGGTCGGGTAGCCCTCGCTGGGGCTCGCCCGCCACGGGCGGCCGACGTAGCGAAGCTCGACCTCGGCCGGCAGTCCCTCTTCGAGACGGTGCCGGACCGCTCTCCACGCGCCCATATTCTGGGGTTCCTCCTGCGCCCAGACGAGCTCGGTGATGTTCGGGTAGCGGGAGAGCAGCTCGTCGTATGCGGCGACGGGAAACGGATAGAGCTGCTCGAGCCGAGAAACGGAGACGCCCTCGGCCCGCTTGCGCGCCTCGTGGCCGACGATGTCGTAGTACACCTTGCCCGAGCAGAGCACGAGGCGCCCCGCGCGCCGGCGCCCCTCCTCGTCCAGGGTTGGGTCGTCGAGGATCGGGCGGAAGGACCCCTTCCCGAGATCGTTCAGGTGGGAGCTCGACTCCTTGAGCCGGAGAAGGCCCTTGGGCGTCAGCAAGATGAGCGGCCGCGGCTTGGGGTGAAGCGCCTGGCGACGGATGACATGGAAGTACTGCGCCGCGGTCGAGCAGTTGACGATCCGGATGTTCTCCTGCGCGGCGAGCTGCATGAAGCGCTCGAGCCGCGCGCTCGAGTGCTCGGGGCCGTTGCCCTCGTACCCGTGCGGAAGGAGCAACGCGAGCCGAGAGCTCTGTTGCCACTTCGAGAGCCCCGAGACGATGAACTGGTCGACGATCACCTGGGCGGAGTTGATGAAGTCCCCAAACTGCGCCTCCCAAAGGACCAGGGCGCGTGGGCACGCAACCGAGTAGCCGTACTCGAAGCCAAGCGCCGCCATCTCCGAGAGAGGCGAGTTGTAGACCTGAAAGGGGGCGGACGCGCTCGGCAGGTGCTCCATCGGCGCGTACTTCTCCCCCGTCTCGTAGTCGTGGAGGACGAGGTGGCGGTGCGAGAACGTTCCGCGCTCGGTGTCCTGCCCGGTGAGCCGGACCGGTACGCCCTCGACGAGCAGGCTCGCGAAGGCAAGGCCCTCGGCCTGGGCCCAGTCGATGCCGCCCTCCTCGCCGATCGTCTCCTTGCGGCGATCAAGCTGCTTCTCGAGCTTGGGGTGGATGGTGAAGCCCTCGGGAACCTGCAGCAGCCGGTCGTTGAGATCGACCAGGAGCTCGGCTGGCGCGGCGGTCTCGATCGGCGCATCGCTGCCGCGCCCGGGCCGCTTCTCCTCCTCCGGGCGTGCGCTGCCCGCTGCGATCGCCTGCTTGAGGACCTCGTGCGCGGCCTTGATCGCCTGCTGAACGCTCTCCACGAGCTCGTCGACCTCGGCCTGCTGGACGACGCCGGCCCGGACGAGCGCGGCGGCGTACTGCTCGCGCACCGTCGGGTGCTCCTCGATCTTCTTGTACATCAGCGGCTGCGTGTACGCGGGCTCGTCGCCTTCGTTGTGACCGAAGCGGCGGTAGCCCACGAGATCGACGACGACGTCCTTGCGGAAGCGGTCGCGGAAGGCCATGGCGAGGCGGACGGAGGCGATCGCCGCTTCGGCGTCGTCGGCGTTCACGTGCACGATCGGGTTGTCGAAGCCCTTGGCGAGGTCGCTCGAGTAGCGGGTGGAGCGCCCTTCGTCCGGATCGGTCGTAAAGCCGATCTGGTTGTTCGCGATTATGTGAAGAGTCCCGCCGGTCGAGTAGCCGGGAAGCGACTGGAGGTTGAGCGTCTCCGCGACCACGCCCTGCCCCGGGAACGCCGCGTCGCCGTGGATCAGGACAGCGAGCGCGGAACGCGGATCGTGCGTCCACTCTCGCGTCTCGTGGTTGGTCTGGCAGGCGCGAGTCTCGCCTTCGACCACCGGGTCGACGTACTCGAGGTGGCTGGGGTTCGAGGCCAGCGTGATGCGAGTGTCGCCGCTCCCGGTCTTGCGGACGCCGAGCGCGCCGAGGTGGTACTTCACGTCGCCGGACCCGCCTTCCGGGTCGAGGCCGACGGCGTCGAGGACGCGCTCGCCCTCGAACTCCCGCAGGATCACGTCATACGGACGGCCGACGATATGGGCGAGGACGTTCAGCCGGCCGCGGTGAGCCATGCCGATCACGACCTCACGTGCTCCATCCGCCGAACCGAGCTCGATCGCCTGGTCGAGCATCGGGACCATGACGTCGACTCCTTCGATGGAGAACTGCTTCTGGCCGAGAAAGGTGCGGCGCAGGTAGCGTTCCATGCCCTCGACTTCAGTCAGGCGCCGGAGCAGGGCCTTCTTCTCCTCCTGGGAGAACGGCTTGCGATAACGACCCGACTCGATCGCCGTGCGCAGCCAGACGCGTTCCTCGTGGTTCGAGATGTGCTCGATCTCATAGGCCATCGTCCCGCAGTAGGTCTCCCGTAGATGAGGGAGAGCGTCTGCGAGCGTCTGCCCGGGCACGTGCACCCTCAGGACTTTGGCCGGAATCTGCCGCATCAGATCTTCGGTGAGACGCGGCTCCAGGCGCTCGGGCTCGAGCGCGGGATCGCCGACGGGCTCGCTGCCGAGAGGATCGAGCCGCGCGGCGAGGTGGCCGTGCATGCGATGTGCCTTCACGAGCGCCATCGCGGCGGCGACAGCGCCGAGCAGAACGGGCGGTGCCTCGGCTGCTGCCGGCGCTCCGTTACCCCCGTGGGCGGCACCCGGATAGAGCTCGCGGATGCGCTGGACGAGAGGGTTTGCCTCGACGAGATCCTCGGGCGCTTGGTCGAAGAGCGCACGCCACGCAGGGTCGACTGCCTCGGGGGAGGCCAGGTACTGCGCGAAGAGCTCCTGAACGAACCCTGAGTTGAGGTCCTCGAACCGCTTGACAGACACTTACTTTGAGGATAGCGACTGCGTCATTCGGCTCCTGCCGCCGCGACCCGCGCGGAGGGTCGCGGGCTCCCGGCGCAGGGAAGAATCCGGGGCAGGCGCTACATTTCCGAGGTGCCGCGAGCTCCGGCCCAGAGCTGCGCAGCGCGCTGACGGCCATGAACTCCCTGGCGAGCGCGCTGCAGTACGTGAACATCGCTGCCTTCGGCGTGCTCGCGCTTGTCTGCCTGCAAAGGTGGCGCGCGCAGCGAGGCGAGGCGGCCTTCTGGGCATTCGCGACCTTCGGGCTCCTCGCGATCGTCGCCGTGACGGCGGAAATCGTCGACGCCGCGGGCGATCCCCAGCTCTGGATCACCAAGGTGCTCGTCGCCCTGATCGCCCTTTTCCCCTATTCGCTCTACCGGTTCGCCGCCTCGTTCGGGCGCCCGGCTCGCTGGATCGAACTGGCGGCAGCCGGCGCGACCGCTGCGGTCGTCGTGTGGAGCCTCGCCCTCCCGGACGTTCCCGACCAGGGCGAGCCGCGGTCGGCGTCGTTCGCCATCTTCGTCATCGCGCTGCTGGTGCAGTGGACGGCGCTTTCGCTCTTCGTCGCCCTTCGCCTCTGGCGGGCCGGGCAAGGTCAGCCGACGGTGGTGCGGCACCGGATGCGACTGCTCGCGGTGGGGGCGGTCGCGCTCAGCACCGTGCTCATCCTCGCCGGGCTGGCCGCCTCGGACCCGTCACCCACGTTCGAGGTGGTGCAGGGCTTGCTGACCCTTGCCAGCATGTTCCTCTTCTTCTTCGGTTTCGCGCCGCCCAAGGCCCTGCGGAAGCTCTGGCGGGAGCCCGAGGAGGAGCTTCTGCGCCGCTCCGTCGACGAGCTGCTCGTGGCCGCCGAGCCGGAGGACGTCACCCGGATCGTGCTCCCGCAGATGGCCGCCATCGTCGGCGCGCGTGGGGTCGCTCTTCTGGACGCCGATGATCGCCTGCTCGGGGCCTACGGAGTCGATCCGGACGGGGCAGCCGAGAGGGCCGGAGGCGAGCGTTTCGACCTGGGCCAGGGCGCGGTCGTTGCGTGGACGAGCCCGTACGCCCCGCTCTTCGCCCAGGAGGAGTTCGAGCTTCTGCGCGGCCTCGGCGGCTTCGCGCTGCTCGCCTACGAACGAAAATCCCAGGTCGCGCGAGAGCGGAAGGCGCTTCAGGAGGCCGACCAGCTCAAGACGAACTTCATCGCGCTCGCCTCGCACGAGCTGCGAACGCCAGCCTCGGTCATCCACGGCATCGCCTCGACGCTCCACCTTCGGGGTGACCTGCTCGAGGACGATCAGATCCGGCATCTTCGCCAGACGCTCTACGAGCAGACGGACAGGATGCGCCGCCTCGTCGACCAGCTACTCGACCTCTCCCGGCTAGAGGCGAACGGGATCCGCATCGAGCCGCAGCCTCTGAACGTGTTCAGCCGGGTACATGAGCTTATCGGGCTCGTGGCGACCGAGGGAGCCAAGGAAGTGACCGTGAACATCCCGGCCAACCTCGAGGCGCTCGTGGACCCGAACGCGTTCGACCGCATCGTCTCGAACCTGATCGTGAATGCGACCCGATACGGCGCGGCGCCGATCGAGATCTCCGCCGAGCAGCGCGACAGGCATTTCCGACTGCGCGTCGAGGACCATGGCCACGGCGTGCCGGCGGAGTTTGTGCCCCAACTGTTCGAGCGGTTCACACGGAGCACCTCCGCGGGTGCCGCACGGACCGAGGGAGCCGGGCTGGGGCTCGCCATCGCGAAGTCGTACGCTCAGGCCCACGGCGGTGACCTGCTCTACGAGGATGCCAGCCCGCACGGAGCCCGCTTCGAGCTCGTCCTTCCCCGCGAGCTCAACAACCACTAGCCACTGGCGGCAGCCTCGATCCGGTGAAGGGCCCGGCGCGCCGCTCGCACGACGCGCCAGCTGATAACCACCTGCCAGAGGGCCGCCGCACGGCGGAGCGATTCGACCGCCCTCGGGTCTCCGATCTCGCCGAGGGCATCGGCGGCGGCCTCGCGGACGGCCCAATCCGAGTCGTGCAGGAGCGCCTCCACGAGCACGTCGACAGCGGCCGGATCCGAAG